>Ga0209495_1000210_pt1 | contig 46151 bp, 46 predicted proteins | sample EN1Hudsemesocosm_FD_184629 | JGI IMG/M metagenome (GOLD analysis project Ga0209495, IMG submission 184629) | Methane-oxidizing microbial communities from mesocosms in the Hudson Canyon - EN1E Hudson Canyon (SPAdes) (version 2) | ecosystem: Environmental > Aquatic > Marine > Cold seeps | place...
GAAACAACTCCGCCCCCGCCTCCTCATTCTTATGCCGTAACTAGTGAGGCACAGTCGTCACCTGAGACAGGAGTCGCACTTGGAGGTTCTAGTAGTGGCGTTTCTGTATCTCTAGAAAGTATGCCTAGTCTCGGTGATAATGGCATTATTTCAGTCACGATACCAAAGGGATCTTCAACTTCGGGAGCAGGATTTAGTTTTACCTTGCCAGAACAGTTAGCTGAAAGTGTGAGTAAGAATGGCGGTGATGTACAAGTTGGTTTACCTTCAGGTGAAACATTACCAAGCTGGCTTACCTTTAATGAGGAGTCATTAACCTTTACTTCCGGTGCGGTCCCTGATGGCGCATTCCCTCTTCAGATTTTAGTAGTATTTGGGAATGAGCAGTTTGCAGTAATCATCTCTGAAAGAGTCGAAGATTAATGAGTAGAACTTATTAACTCATCAGCGCCCTAAGTACTATTTTTTTAAATGGCTTTAGCGCGTTGAGATATATGGTTTTTGTCAAAATGAACGAGGTGGAATTTAAGTATCCTAACCGTAATTAATTTAAAATACGTCGGTAAATTACTGTTGTCATAAATACCCTTGAAGCCTATCTAACATGTCTTCGCACTCCATAAATGATTGATACTCTAACTGCTTGAATTGGGTATACAGTTTGTCAAATGTCACAAGTGGCGCAATGGAAGTTATGATTATTATAGAGCTACGATGGCAGATCAATCTGCTTGGGAGCGAGCTTGTAGACAAAAAAATGTAAGCTGGCTTGCAGGCGACTTTTGCATGTCAGAGGAACGGACTAATGCTAAACTTGACTGCTAGAGTATGGGAATATTAATAAAGAAGAACTCTCAGTTTTATGTTGATAATTTAATTACACTACTTGCACTGGGAAGTCCAGAGTATTGAGAATTACTAGTTCTATATGTGCAACTGCCTCCTCAGCAACCCCTTTTTCCCAAATATTACCAATAAAAGCTAGTAGCGCAACGGCTGCCCCACCATTGATAAGGGTTGCACTTCTGAGTGCAACTGTTCCTGCATCAATGACTGACTTGAACATTTCAATAGAATGTAATTGATTAGAGTGATAGTGTGCCAGCCCATTGGAATGCTGCGCGTTAAAGGTTGCTATATTTATCTCATGTTGCTGGTCTCTAGTCGCTTAGGAAACGCTTGTCTCTTTGCCAAGAGAATCTAAGAAGTTAGACAAAGCACGTACAGAAATAACTTCCTGTTCAACCTCACCGATAGTATCTTTAATATGGGTGAGAAGGCCTCTTTCATTCATTGATCTACTTCCTTACTGATGAGACAAAAATGTATTGGTTAGGAGATGCTTTGTAATTATTTTTACTATCAGTAAGTAATATACCTTAATAATAAATTTGATTGCATCTAAAAATCACAAAAAATATAACAGCCGGAATAAACAAGCCCCCCCCTATAAGTCTCAAACAGGGCATGGGGGTAAGCTCAGACTGGGCCGGTCCGTATGTGATAAGCAGTAGATATGAAGATAGCACCCCCCTGATCTGATTCTATGGTCTATGGGGGCTGTATATATCAAGACCTTTTCCTAATAAAACGTATGGATATTATTTTCTTAATTCCTTTTGTTTTATAATGGTAATAATCACGGAACTAAAACAATAGAATAGGTTTCCCTTATATATACAGTAGGTTGTGGTTGTGTTGTATGTGGTGTGAGAAAGGGGGAGGAGACTAAAAAACTTGACATTAGTAATGTATCACTATACTATTTAGTCATGTTCTTGAGGAAAGGACACCAGCAAAGAGGGACGGCAATCCCCCGATGCTGACTAATCAAATCAATACTCGGAGTATTAAAATGACTACCACTATTATAACAACACCTAAGATCTATGTATCTGTATTAACCGACTACAACAGCGGCATTCTACACGGAGCATGGATAGATGCTGATCAGTCAGTAGAAGAGCTATGGCAAGCAGTCCACCAGCTTTATATTACAAGCAACTACCCAAACGTATCAGCCACCGTCTGTAATGAGTGCGGACATATCAAACTGTACGATCATTCAGAGTGCAGCCAATGTAGCTCTAAAGACGTTAAGAACGTTCCAAGTGCTGAAGAATACGCAATCCATGACTATGAAGGGTTCGCACCTTTCAACGTCTCAGAGTACGACAGCATGGAAGACTTAGCACAAATGGCTGAGATCTTAAGCAACGACAGCGATCCCGAACACCACGCTTTATCCTTTCTGGTTGAACGTGGTTTATCACTAGATGATATTGAGAGCAAACTAGAAGACGTATGTATCTTTGATGGTTCACGCTCAGACTATGCTGAGGAAATTACCGAACAAATAGGAGCAGAGATCCCACAGTATCTCATGTATTACATTGATTACGACAAGATGGGCCGCGACATGGAGATCAACGGAGAGATCACAGAGCTAGAACGTAACGTCTTTTGTGTTAACTGTCAGGAGCTTTAAGCCATGATAGGCAATGACTACATGACCGCTTTAAAGGCCACACAGAGCCGATCAGAGCACCTGAAGAACCTTTCAGATGCGGTACTTACCGTTACATTTATAGCCACAGTAATAACACTTGAATACATTACATTAACTTCAATCTAACTTAAAGGAATATATACCAATGACTAACAGAACAACACCAGAAACAGCCTTCACATTACCGACTGATCTAACTGCGAATGAGGCGCAAGAACTAACCGATACGATCATCACTAGGACCGAAGCTAACCTTTCAGTATTAGCAGAGTTCGGTGCTGATTTAACTGAAGGCTTCACGATACAACATAAAGACGTTATGAATGTTTTGTGGGGTTTGGAGGGAAGCTTATACCAACTCCGCAAACTTTCAGAAATCGCTCAGTAACTAACTAGCAAGGTACGTTGCGGAAAGGTCAGAAGCGTTCTTTCCCTTATCTGTTATCGCTCAGCATTTGATAGTAGAGAAAGCAAAGACACCACATTAAAGAGGATTATTACAATGACACCAAGACAAGCGATAGAAACCGTTCAATTATTCGGGGAAGCCTTTCTGGAAGTTCCAGAGGGTGAAGACTACCAAGCAACCACCAACCGACTCACAGCCTCAGCAAATAGGGCCAAGATTAAGATCACAAGACATCAAGTGGTAATGATTGAGCAAAAGAACATGACAGCTATTAAATACGTTAAGATTACATTAGCTGAGGAGGCTGAATAATTTAAATCGTGTGGAGAAATATAGATGGTAAAGATGTGTACTTTTCTGGAGATGCTTTCAAATCGCTTACATACAAAAAAGCACCTACATGAGCAAGTGCTTTCAAACTTAAATGGTACCGAGGGTCGGAATCGAACCGACACTTCCGAAGAAACCGGATTTTGAATCCGGCGCGTCTACCAGTTCCGCCACCCCGGCCAAATTAAGAAGCGAAATTATAACGATATGGAGTCGTTATGGGAAGTGTTTATTCAATAATATAGTGTTTATTGGTCACAGGCTTACAAAGAGTTTGGTATGATCTCTTTATGCAACGTACCGATTTCCAATTTGATTTACCTCCTGAGTTGATTGCTCAGTTTCCATCTGACCAGAGATCAGCAAGCAGGCTTTTGTCGCTTGATGGTGTTTCTGGCGACATCACTGATCTTCAATTCCTTGATTTACCTAGCTTGTTAAGGCCGAATGACTTATTGGTTTTTAATAATACAAAGGTCATTCCAGCCAGACTACTTGGTGAAAAGGAGACTGGCGGCAAGATTGAGGTGCTGGTGGAGCGTGTATTGGATGAACACCGTGTATTGGCCCATATTCGAAGTAGCAAGTCACCAGGGAAAGGTCGGCGACTTCTCATGGAAGATGTTTTAGATATTGAAGTAACGGGGCGTCAAGATGCTTTGTTTGAGTTGTACTTTCATGGCGAATTATCAGCCACTCAGGCATTAGAACAATATGGTCGTTTGCCGCTACCACCTTATATTGAACGTGATGTTGATAAGGATGATTTAGAGCGTTATCAAACTGTTTATGCCCAGCATGTTGGTGCTGTTGCAGCGCCGACTGCAGGTTTGCACTTTGATCAGGCTATGTTGGAAAAGGTGGCTGAACTTGGCATTGAAACAGCACACGTGACGTTACACGTTGGCGCCGGTACGTTTCAACCTGTTCGAGTTGATGATATTAAAACACATCAAATGCATTCTGAGCGCATTGAGGTCTCTCAAGAGGTCTGTGAGCAAGTTAGAGCAACGCAGGCGCGTGGTGGGCGCGTTATCGCTGTTGGAACAACAAGTGTTCGTGCATTAGAGAGTGCGTCGCAGTCTGGATTGATTAATACGTTTAGCGGTGAAACTGATATCTTTATTTATCCTGGTTACGAATTTAAAAGTGTGGATGCGATGATTACAAACTTCCACACATCTGAGTCGACCTTATTGATGTTGGTATCTGCATTTGCAGGTCGGGATAATATTATGTCAGCCTACCAACATGCCATTGAGCAACAATATCGCTTTTTTAGTTATGGCGATGCTATGTTTTTAACCAAGAGAGAATCATGAAAACACTCGACAATATTCGTTTTGTATTAGTAGGAACAACACATCCTGGTAATATCGGTGCAGCAGCACGCGCGATGAAAACGATGGGCTTATCAAACCTACATTTGGTGACGCCTAAAATATATCCTAGTGCAGAGGCGACAGCTCGTGCATCAGGGGCTGACGATGTGTTGGCAAGAGCAGTTGTTCATGAAACGCTCGATTCTGCCCTTGAAGGTTGTCAGCAGGTATATGGAATGAGTGCTCGTTTACGCCACTTACCTGTTCCTGTCGTTAATCCACGAGAAGCTGTTGCCCACATTCAGCAAACAGAAGATGATGCCCAAGTAGCTATTATTTTTGGTCGTGAACATTCAGGTTTAACTAATGAAGAGTTAGATCGCTGCCAACATTTGGTTAATATTCCGGCAAATAGTGAATACAGTTCATTAAACTTGGCTGCGGCCGTACAAGTGTTAGCCTATGAACTTAAAATGAGTTTTGATCCGAGTATCGAAGTGGGACGTGTAGGTGAAGAGCGAGAAGCAATTAATGCTGAAGATTTAGAGCACCTTTACGGTCACTTTGAAGAATCATTAATCGCGATTGGATTTTTAGATCCTGAAAAACCAAAAAATTTAATGCGTCGTTTACGTCGTTTATTCAACCGAGCTGATCTAGATCGAAATGAATTACAAATATTGCATGGTATTCTACGTGCAGCAGAAACTAACAGAGATAATGAGGGAGGGGAGTAATGACTGAGAAAGTCACGTTATGGCAACAGATTAAGGAAGATGTTTTATGTGTCTTCGATCGCGATCCAGCTGCCCGAAATGTCTTTGAAATAGTTACAACCTACCCAGGTGTTCAGGCTATCCAATGGCATCGAGTTAGCCACTGGTTTTGGAACCGCAGGCTCAAGTGGTTAGCACGCTTTTTATCTACGATTAGTCGTTGGGTTACGGGTATTGAAATCCATCCAGCGGTAAAAATAGGTCGCCGATTTTTTATTGATCACGGTATGGGTGTTGTGATTGGTGAAACAGCTGAAATTGGCGATGATTGTACGCTTTATCATGGTGTTACGCTTGGTGGGACATCTTGGAAAGAAGGCAAGCGTCATCCAACCTTAGCGAATAATGTTGTTGTTGGTGCCGGTGCAAAAGTATTGGGACCTATTTGCCTGCATGAAGGGGCACGTATTGGATCAAATGCCGTGGTTGTTAAAGATGTTACCGCTGGCGATACGGTCATTGGCGTACCTGGACGTGTGGTTAAAACACAGCAAACGGAAGAAGAAAAGCAAAAACAAAAGCTCGCGCAATCTGTTGGCTTTGATGCCTATGGAACATCGAGTGAAACACTAGATCCAGTTGCAACTGCTATTCATGGTTTGATTGAACATATTCATGTATTGGATAAGCGACTAGAGTCGATGGGGACTACGATTCAAAAATTGGGTGGTGATGTCTCTGAAGTTGAAATGCCTGGCCTCGACAAATGTGAATTGAATCAAAAGCAAGACGATTAGTAGTTGACCAAAATACTCGGGTATGTGAAAATAAAGCCATATTAAACACAAGGATATTTTCATGCGATTAACAACTAAAGGGCGTTATGCCGTCACTGCAATGTTGGATTTAAGTTTAAATTATGGCTTGGGTGCCATCACATTAGCGGACATATCTGATCGCCAAGGCATTTCACTGTCGTATTTAGAGCAATTATTTGCACGGTTGAGAAAACAAGGCTTGGTCAGTAGTACGCGCGGTCCAGGTGGCGGTTATCGATTAAGCCGAACAGCAGATGAAATTACAGTATTGGACGTTATTGCTGCTGTTGATGAGAAAGTGGATAGCACCGCATGTGAAGGAAAAGGTAATTGTAATGATGGCGAATCATGTTTAAGTCATGAGCTATGGACAAGTTTGAGTGAACAAATTAAGTCATACCTCTCTGGTATTACGCTAGGTCAAGTTGTACATAACCATGAACAAAAGAAACATGGTGATAGTGTTATTAAGTTCGATAGTATTCAAGTAGGTCAATAATGATTAAATTAACAGAGTCAGCGGTTAGCCGAATTGATGACATGGTGTCTAAACGTGAAGCTGCCATCGGTCTACGTATTGGCGTTACTGAAAGTGGTTGTTCTGGTTATAGCTACGCGATGGACTTTGCCGAGTCAATAAATGACAACGACACGGTTATTGAACAAGGTGGTGTAAAAGTCATTATCGATGAAGCAAGCATGCCTATTCTTGACGGCATTGAATTAGACTTTGTGAAACAAGGTTTGAATCAAAACTTTAAATTTAATAACCCGAATGTTGTTTCATCATGCGGTTGTGGCGAGAGTTTTAGCACAACAAAATAAGCTAGTTAGGCTTTGTTGTTAGTTAATTGTAAAAAGGGGATAGGTTTATTTTAATTAAAATAAACCTATCCCCTTTTTCTTGGCTAATACCTTTGGATCATAGGAAACCTGCCTTAGGTTAAAATCTTGAATTTGTTGTATGATTTAATTGATTTGTAAGTTAACAAATCATCAGCAAAACTTATAAACAAACACTGTTATTCAAGCCTAGTTTGAGCGTTGAACATTCATGATAATGACGATATAGTTGAGGCCAATAAAGGAATATATTGGACTCAATGGATAACAATGCATGGAATTGCAACACACAACAGCCGACATTCGCCCAGCTAAATATCATCACAAGAATACAAACCAAACAACACTATTCGTATTAATTGATAGTGTTCTCTTTTTCTGTGGGGGAAGGTACAGCAAGGAACGAAGTGAAATGATAAAAAGATCTGTCACCTTTATTAATAAAAGTAATGAAGCTGAATACAAATAGTGCTTTTACCCTATTGTCTGTATGATCTTAGGCATGAAACCTAATGATAATTTAGACTTCGATGCCAAACATATTTGGCATCCCTATAGTAGTGTGACTAACCCTTCCACGCTTCATGAAGTTGTATCTGCCAATGGTGTTCGGCTTGCTCTGAGTGATGGTCGTGAGATTGTTGACGGCATGTCATCGTGGTGGTCAACTATTCATGGCTATAATCACCCTCGTTTAAATGATGCTGCTAAAGAGCAACTTGATCAGGTGTCACATGTGATGTTTGGTGGTTTAACGCACCAGCCTGCCATTGAATTATCAAGAAAACTTATTGAATTAACAGCAGAACCCTTACAAACTGTATTTCTAGCTGACTCTGGTTCCATTTCCGTTGAAGTGGCTATTAAAATGGCCATCCAATATTGCTTTGCTCAAGGTATGCCAAATAAGCAACGCTTATTAACGGTTCGTAATGGCTATCATGGTGATACTTTTGGGGCGATGGCGGTGAGCGATCCTGAAAATGGTATGCACAGCATGTTTGAACATGTTTTGCCAAAACACCTTTTTGCTCCAGCTCCTACTTGTCAGAATGATGAAGATTGGGATGATAGTGATATTGCTGAATTTCGTCAGTTACTTATTGATCATAATGATGAAATAGCAGCAGTCATTCTTGAACCGCTTGTTCAAGGTGCAGGAGGGATGCGTTTTTATTGTCCTGAGTACTTGCGTCAAGTTCGGGCTCTGTGTGATAAGCATAATGTATTGCTTATTCTCGATGAGGTTGCTACTGGCTTTGGTCGAACGGGTACTTTATTTGCTTATGAGCAAGCTGATATTAGCCCAGATATTTTATGTGTTGGTAAAGCCTTAACAGGTGGTTATATGACGCTAGCAGCAACCCTATGTAATGATAAAGTGGTTAATGGCATAGCTGCTGATGGCAGTGGGGTATTAATGCATGGCCCGACATTTATGGGGAATCCCTTAGCCTGCCGTGTTGCTTGTGAAAGTCTGGACTTATTAATGGAGTCCGATTGGCAGCAGCTGGTTAATAATATTGAACAACAACTTATCACCGAGTTAATGCCTTATCAGTCTATGTCATTAGTAAATAATGTGAGAGTGAAAGGTGCAATTGGTGTAGTTGAATTACACCAGCCACTTGATGAACAAATGGACTGGTTGCCGACGTTTATAGTTGATCAAGGTGTATGGATTAGACCTTTTAAAAACCTGATTTATATCATGCCGCCTTACATAATAAATGAAGCTGATTTGTCTGCATTAACGAGTGCTATAGGTAAGATTATTGTTCGCCTAGCAGAGTCTCGGTATTAGTCATGATAGGTTTTGCCATCCCTAATGTATAAGGTCAATAACACAACTAAATAGAAAATAATTTCTACCAATATTCAGCTTTGTTAAATGCTTCCACGCATGATGAATTACCAGCTATTGGATGAATTTCATCACTAAGTAATGACTGACCAAGCCATCCTTCTGGTTGTGTTAGCGTGAAGGGGCTTTTTGCAATTTCTTGGGTAATTTGCTTAAAACCAACTTTTGAATAAAAATTAGGATCGCCATAGGTAAATACCATCCTTACTCCATTTTCTTTCAAGTGCTGAATGCCAAAATTGATTAATTTCTGACCAAAACCTTTTCCTTGATAATGTGTATGTATGGCGACAGGTGATAGGAGAAAAACACTAGTTCCACTTTCAAAAGTAAGCCTTGTGAAAAAGATGCTGCCTATGACGTGTTGATTTTCAATAGCAACAAAGCCATAAAGATCTTGTTCATCAGTGCTTGTCATCAAGGTAGACACTAAGTTTCCTATTAACAAGCCTTCTGACTTTCCTTCAGAGTCAGAAAATACTTTAGTGAAGAGTTGTTTTATGTCAGCACTATTTTTAGGGCTATACGGCAGCAGGTTCATTTCGATTACTTATTCATATCTAATGGATTAAGGATTTTTAGCTTAATGGCTAAATGAGTGAGTTCAATATCACTATTAACATCTAATTTTCGTTTGATGATGTAATGCGTATTAGCAACTGTTTTGGGGCTAATATTGAGTGCTTTTGCAATGTCTTGTGTTGATTTTGCTTCGACTAGCATACGTAAAATTTCGAACTCACGAACGGTTAACTGATCTAAAGCAGCATTATCAGTGCCTAGCTTCTCTAGGGCTAAAGCCTGAGCGATATCAGCACTTAAGATATATTTACCTTGCTGTACATCGTAAATTGCTCGGATAAGTACTTCGGGATCGCTACTTTTTGTCACATAACCTAATGCCCCTGCACGCGTAGCCTGTACGGCAAAACTAGGGTTCTGATGCATACTAAATACAAGTATTTTTGCTGAAGAGTCTAATTGTTTAATTCTAGAAATGGCTTCTAAACCACCTTGGCCTTCCATAGATATATCCATAACGGTGATATCAGGATTGTGTTTTTTATATTGAATATAGGCTTCGGCACCATCACTAGCTTCGGCAATAACGGTCATATTGTCTTGTTTTTGCAGCAATGAACGATAACCTTCTCGGACAATGGCATGATCGTCAACAAGCATGATTTTGATGGCGTTATTTAGAATAGTCATGATGTTTCTTTTATGATGGTAGGTCAGGAATGGTGATTGAGATAGTTAAGCCACCTGTTTTACGTGGCGTTAATAATATCTGCCCTCCCAAGGCCATTACACGTTCACGAATACCAAGTAGGCCCACGCCAAGTGTATTATCAAAATCATCTACGGTGGCAATACCATTATCATTAATTTCAATATGAATATTCTTCTTTGGTAAATAATTGATAATGACATCGGCATGAGATGCATGGGCATGTTTGGCTATATTGGTTAAACATTCTTGTACAATACGATAAATATTGACGGGAAGAGGTTCGGGCAGGCCGTCAATATTGTCTGATAAGGTTAACGTGTGACGTGTTTTACCTTTAGTGCGACGGTTCCAATTGCCAACTAAATTGCTAAGACTTTGACTGAGTCCTAAATCATCTACTTCTACAGGACGTAAGCGAGTGAGCATGCTTCGTAACACATCCATCATATGGCTTGTAATCGGATTGATCGTTTTGATCTCAGGCACAAGTTCAGGGCATTGTGTTGCTGCTGTTTGGTTGATCGATGCGGTGACAGCATTGATCCCTGCTAGACATTGACCAAATTCATCATGTAATTCACGGGCAATATAACGATGATCTTCTTCCTGAATATTCATTAATTTTAAGGCAAGTTGTTTGTTGTCTGTAATTGCCTGTTCTTGACTATTTGCTAATTGGTTAATTGCATCACTGGTTTGTTGCCATTCTTTAATATTAAACCGTGGTAGACGAGTATCTAACTGTCCATTTTGCATTTTCTCTAAGCCACTGATAATAATTTGTGCAGGTTTTAATAGCTGATTAATGGTGAAATAAACTAAGATACATACAGTAAAAATACTCGCAAATAAAACACCAATAATTGCTCTCAGGTTATTCCAAGCACGTGCTATTTCAATACGGGCATTTAATGTAACTAGAATAGAGCCGTAGGTCATAATATTAAATGAAATATTTTTCTGTATTTCAAAGTCTGGTGAAAAAAGTTGTTGATATAAATTACCAAACCAAGCCGGCCATGTACGTTCAGCTTCAATGACTTGATGGCATAGGTTTCTGCGACGATTTTCAGAGCGAGATAAAAATTGAATACATGAACCGGAGACATTGTTAATGTCAGGCCATAACTCAGTATTGGGGAATCTCCTTGATAAATCGTGTCGAGTGAACATTTCCAATAATTGGTTATTGACTTGTTTTTCAATGCGGTTAGCAGTAAATTCAGCTTCTGAGATAGCTTGTTGGTCTGTTTGGTAGAGGACGTAAAAAGCACTGGCAGCTAAACAAATAATAGCAACGAATAAGATTCGAAAAAATAATTGTTTTTTCAGATTCATGAGTATGCTTTTAAAGCTGCCCTATAGATAGCACTAGTGTTAGGGGGATATAACATAGTGTTTATGATGTAATGGTCAAAGGAGTTATTCCCCTTAATGTAGTAAAGATACTACATTAAGGGGGGGAGGAAGAGTAGAAGTATCAGTTATTAATGGGGGATGTCTTTATTAATTTTATGGAGTAGATTGCCGACAGCACCAGGAATTGATTTACTTGGCATACCTTTTACTTCACTTCGGTACTCTTTAACGAGTTTGTTAGTCTTAGCATCAAAGATTCGAGCAATTAGGTAAGAAAATAGATACGTCGGTTTATGTAGCCGACCGATAATAATGTAATCAGCATTGTTATTACGCCCTAATTCTGCAGAACAAGGAGCACAGTCAAATAAAAGTCCGACAGATTTATCTGCATCTGCACGCTCATTTTCTAAAACCTTGATCACTGTAAAACCATCCATATTGCTAAGACCAGATTTTAATAATTCGTTAATCATGCCCATATTTTGTTGGTCTTGAGCATCTATCTCAGCCACTTTTTCAGGATCAGTTAGCTTTAATGTCAAATTAAGTAATTCAAAATTAGTGATAGCAATAGTAGTATTTGCCGTAACAGGGCTGATTACAAAGAACAGTGAGAGAAGTAAGGATGTTAATGTTATATTTTTCATAAAGTAAATTATCTCTTAATTAAATTATAGGAACTCAAGAAGAAAGTGTATTTTAACTTAAATTATGTCGGGCATATTTCCCTATAAATGCGTTTTAATGGCTGTTGTGTTTACTTCTCAAAATTTGGATAAAACTATGACATATTTATAAAAAACACATCATAGGGAAATTTGCCCGAGTTTGTAAGGCATTTGTCAGGTTAAGATAGTCGACAAGCAACGTATGATGAGCTTGAAAATTAATAAACCTTTGGAGAAATAAGATGGAAATACTGTTAATAGGTGGTGTGGTTACAGCAATGGCACTGATATTGTCAGCTTGGTTAATGACATTTGCCAAGTGGTATCCAATCCCCGGTGTTGATGGCACATTTGATTTTGCAACGATGATAAGAGCACATGTTGATTATGCTTTGATGGCTGTTTTCAACTTTAGTTTTTATGGTGCGGCAATGGGCGGTGGTATTGATTTACCCGTTATAGCGTGTTGGTGTGTAGCTATTGGTGGCTTTACCAACCCGAGCATTTTTGTTGTGGCAGCTTTGGATGAAAACTTTTGGGATAAAATGTTCTGGAAAGTCGCATCAGGTATTAGCTTTTTGATTACAACGACTGGTTTTGTCTGGATTTGTTATACCTTTGTTCAGCATTATTTTTCGGTTTAGACTTTAGTAATTTGAAGTTGTGGGCATTTTATCTGCATCATCCACTATTGTTTCACTGCCCATTCGGGGATAAATCCCCTCCTACAAGTGCTGTTGTCATTTTTTGTAGGCGCTGCTTTAGCTGTGAAGGACTTTGAAGCTGTTGGATATACACTTGCCGTCATTCTCGAGTGCTTTTATTGGGAATTCAGGTTTTATGCTAAAAGCATGATGGGATAAAATACATGCATCTTGAATGATTATGGGTATTAATAGTTAACGATGAGCTTTTTGAATTTACAGTGGGGAGCACCATTGGTGTTATTTCTACTTCCACTTATTGTTTTACCTTGGTTTACTAGAAGCCAAGAGAAGACGGTGGTGTGGAGTAAGTTTGTTCCCGTTGATCCTTTATCAAATGTCATTGGTGCAGCATTAAAGTTGTTAGCCTCTATTGCAATGGCTTGTTTGATTATGGCTCTTGCCAAACCTTTTCTTCCTGAGCAAAAAATAGAGCGGGTGGGGGAAGGTTCTGAAGTAGTGATTCTCGTTGATCGTAGCCGTAGCATGGATGATGCATTTGCGATCAAAGGCCAGTTGTTGATGGCAAGTGTCGGCAAAAAAGATAGTAAACGTCGGGTTGCTAAGAAGTATTTACTAGAGTTTGTTGATAAACGCCCTGATGATCGGTTTGGCTTTGTTTTGTTTAGTGATAAAGCGGTTGACCTCTTACCTCTGACTTATAACAAAGCAGCGGTTCGGGCGACGATTAATGCTAATGCATTGGGTAAAGGCTTATCTGAGACTAATATCTCTAAGGCGTTAATCACCGGAGCCAAAATGTTTGATGGTCAAACTTACCGTGGTTCTCGTATTGTGTTGTTAGTCTCTGATGGTGGTCGGGAGATGAGCGATGAAGCCAAGAAAAAGATTACAGAGTTATATTTACAAGAAAATATTTCTTTGTATTGGTTGTATATGCGCTCGGTAACTGGGATGACACTCGATGAGGCTGAAGGAGATAATCGACGTTGGACAGAGACACCTGAAAGAAAATTGCACACCTTTTTCAAATCGATTGGTGTTCCGTATAAGGCATTTGAAATTGAGTCGGTGAAAACTTTTTCTGAAGCAATGGACGCTATTGATAAGCAGCAATATCAAACATTGATAGTTGAAGAAACTCTTCCTCGTGAAGATAAAACGCATCTTTTTTACCTAATAGCATTAATAACTACTTTGCTGTTAATGCTGGCACGGTTCTATACGGTATGGGGCATCAGGAAAGCATATGAATAAATGATTCAAGATTGAGATAGTTGGCTTCTGACTAAATCACAAAATTTTTCTACAGTTCGTTTCCTGCTTCTATTTTGGGCAACAAGAAGCCCGATAGTTCTTGGTGGTAGTTGAGGATCGAGATCAACGATTTCTAATCTATATTGTGCTTTTAAGGCTGAGAATGCCTCAGGGAGAATGCTAAATGATGCACCACCTTCGACTAAATCAAGGATGGACGAAATCGTGTTTACTTCAGTGACATTGGTATATTTAATTTGATTATCAGCGAAGTATTTATCAACTATTTTTCGTGTTTCAAAATACTCAGAAAGAAGGACCGCTTTTAGAGGATGGGTTTTTCCTGCCATGATGTTCTTAGCAAGGCTAGCATGAGCAGGGGAGATGATAAGTTTCCATTTTTCATCAAATAATTTTTCAAATTCAATGTCTGGATAGTCTTTGTTCAATATGAAGCCAATGCCAATATCAATATCGCCACGCGTCACTTTCTTCTCGATATTGTAATTGGTTAGTTCTTCAATTTGTAGAGAGATATTAGGATTATTACGATCAAATTCGGCTACTAAGCTACGGAGATATAAAGAATTAATGGATTGCAAAACACCAATTTTAAGCGTACCAGCTTGGCCTGACTCGATATCAGAGACAGATTCTTTAAGTAATTCGGCTTCATTGAGTATTCGGATTGCTGAAGATAGGACGAGTTCGCCACTTTCTGAGAGTTTGACGCCACGGCCGACACGTTCAAATAGTTTGGAGTTAAGTTCTTGCTCTAATTGTTTTATTTGGTTAGATAGGGCTGGCTGGGTGATGTGCAGCTTTTCTGCAGCCTTATGGAAGTGCTGTAATTCAGCAACGACCTTGAAATACCGTAAATGTCGAAGTTCCATATTATGCCTCGTTTAGCATGATTGATTCATATAAGTTATCAATATGATAGTTATAAAAACTTATACTTTCAATTCATTCTCTGCGAGTATGCGTAATCGGTCAAAAATTAATGTTTATTCATTCGAGAAATTGAGGAGGAAACAGATGTTAAAAAACAGCATGCAAACTTTGTATCCTCACGGATGTGAATGGTTAGAGGTGTTGCTTTAGATGACTAAAAGTACACTGGCAGGAATTATTGCTTATACCGTTACTCCTTTTTCTAGTGATGGTGAACAGATAAATCTTGAAGCACTCTATTTACTTATTGATGAGCTAATTGACTCAGGTGCCAATGCGATTGCTGCACTTGGTAGCGCAGGTGAGTGTGCTTATTTAGATGATGATGAGTGGGCTCTAGTTGCTTCACAGACTATTAAACATGTAGATGGTCGTGTACCTGTGATTGTAGGCATCTCGGAGCTTACAACAAAAAAAGCAGTGGCACGCGCGATTTTTGCCAATGAAATTGGTGCCGATGCCATTATGGTTTCCCCATTTTCTTATTACAGATTATCGGAAGATGAAATTTACGATCATTATGCGGCGATTTCAGCAGCTATTTCTATTCCCATCATGATTTATAACAATCCCGCTACGTGTGGGATTGATATGTCGCCTGAATTCATGCTTTCAATGGTTAATGAAATTGAAAATGCCAATATGATAAAAGAGAGCACGGGTGATATTCAGAGAATGCGTAAGTTGCATCGCTTATCAAAAGGGACTGTCCCTTTCTTCAATGGCTGTAACTATATTGCCTTAGATGCACTAAATGCGGGGGCGACAGGTTGGTGTACTGCTGCACCGTGTCTGATTGGTAACTTACCAAAACAATTACTTGAGACAGTTGAAAAGGGCGAGCCAAATAAGGCGAAAGATCTATTTGAAAAACAGCTTCCGCTTTTAGAGTTTATTGTTAACGGTGGTTTAGCATCTACAGTGAAAGCAGGTCTAGAAATGAAGGGGATTCATGCCGGAGCGGCAAGACGCCCTTTAAAACCATTAACAAATGAAAAGAAACAGATATTAGAAAGCATTCTGCTGAAATTAGCAGAATAAGAAGGATTAAATTGGAAATGTAAGACAAAGTTTGTAGTGATGGCTGAAACATCAATACAAGATTAATTAACACAATTATAAGAAAGATAATTTAAAAGAGAGGAAGACATGGCAGATACAGAACAATTGCAATCAGCTCGAGATAAGGCTTTAGCGTTAGAGAAGGTTGTTAACACCGTTGTTATTGGGCAGCAAAAAGCAATTCGCTTAATTTTGATTGCTTTACATGCACGAGGACATGTATTGCTAGAAGGTGGTGTAGGTGTTGGTAAAACAACATTACTACGTGCCTTTTCCAAAGCATTAGGTGGTGCGTTTGGTCGTATCGAAGGTAGTGTTGATTTAATGCCGAGTGACTTACTCTACAGTGCTTGGGTAGATGGTGATGGTAAACCTGTTATCGATCCTGGTCCCCTTATTGCTCATGGTGATGATACTGCTGTATTTTTCTTCAACGAAATTAACCGTGCTCGTCCACAGGTTCAATCATTGTTATTACGTGCAATGGCTGAGCGTAGTGCTGAAGCTTTCGGTAAAGAATACAACTTCCCACATATGGTTGTATTTGCCGATCGTAACGGTGTTGAGAAAGAAGAAACATTTGAATTGAGTGCTGCGGCGCGAGATCGTTTCTTATTTGAAATTGGTATTGCTAACCCAGAAGCACTGAATGATCGTAAAGCATTAATCTTTGATTCTAAATTCCATGATGTTGATGAGTTATTAAGTGGCTTATCAGAACCTTTACTTGATTACACAGAATTGAATGCGCTTGATAAAGATGTTCAGCATGCGGTGTTTGTTTCACAAGAAATTGAAGACTACATCATTAGAATCTGGGATGCGACTTGGCGTCCACAAGATTTCGGTATTGATATTCCTGATGTGTTTATGGAAGATCTTGTTGTTGCAGGTGCCAGTGTTCGTGGTATGTCTGCAATGGTTCGTGCAGCTAAAGTATCAGCATGGTTAGAAGGTCGTGACCATGTACTACCTGATGATGTTCATACTGTATTATTTGCTTCATTAACACATCGTGTGTTCTTGTCACCTATTTATGAAGGTCGTCGTGAACAAATCATGCCGTTATTCATTGCTGCTCTACGTGATCATATCTCAGCACCATAAAATGAATTTACGAAACATCTTTTTCGCCATTACCGCGTTAAAAATCATCTCCAAATGCTCATGTACAAATAGTACACTGCGCTTTGTCGATAATTTTTGCCTTGTCCTGACGAAAAATATTTCTCGTAATTTTCATTTTATCTAATTTACTAGGTTCTGAAATATGAGTGAAAATAAAAATAGACAAGACGAGTTTAGTTATCGTTACCCTCATAAGGTATACGGTAGCTTACCTGGCGTACATCATGGTAAATCGTTAGGAACAGGAGATAGTTTTGCAGGTTTTTCTGATCTGTTTGATTATCCTGATCCAAGACGTTTAGATCTGCGTGCGACCATTCGTGACAATATGGCAACGGGTAATAATAATTATCTAGTCAAACGTTATCAACAACGATCACCTATTACTTTATGGATGATGGCTGATTTATCAAGATCAATGGCGATATCCAATGTTAATCATGATCAGCTCGCGAATTTAACGCAATTAATTGCACATTCAGCGATTGGCCTAGGTGACCGTTTCGGTTTGGCAGGTTTTGATTCTGGTTTACGTCATGATGTGTACATGATGCCAACTAGGCAGCGAAGCATGCCGGTGATTGCTGCAGATATGATTCGCGATGCTGACCCAGCACCGGGAGCAGGTGTAGATGGGTTAATTCATGCTGCCAACATGATAACGAGCAAACATGCCATTGTATTTTTAGCATCTGATTTTTGTTGTGATATTGATGTAGTAGATAAAGCATTAAGACAACTATCACGCTATACCGTTGTTCCTGTTGTATGGAAGCATGATGATGTGAATCACTTGCCTTCACACGCGGGTTGGACTGAAATGTGTGATTCAGAAACAGGTGAACGCCGAAGCATTTGGATGCGACCAAGTATTAAAAAACGTTGGAAGCAAACAATGGACGATCATTTTGAACAGTTAACTAATTGCTTTATGCGACATCGAGTTAGACCCATTTTTACGGATGGTGATGTAACCGGTGAACAGTTAACAGACTACTTTTTAGGCAGGAAATAAGCATGAGAAATCGTTATACAACAAAAGACATTAGCACGCTTCGTCTTTTTCATCGTAGTGGCGTTAAAAATGGTCTCAAAATGCTCATTTACATATGTAAACTACGCTTTTTCGACAATTTTTGCCTTACTACAATAAAAAATACTTCACGTGCAAAGGTCTTTCCTACACTTTTAATACTTTTAAGCAGCATGTTTGCCAGCAATAGTATGGCTGAAGAAACGCTAAATGCGACAGTAGATCGTGCATGGGGCTTATTACTTGGTGATGAAGTTAATGTGTATGTTGACATTAGCTCTTCAGAATCGAGTATTAATAAATCTAGCCTACCTCAACAGGATAAACGTTATGGTACATGGCTATATTTAAAAACAATTGATGCAGATGCAGAGTCACTTGTGTTTCACTATCAAGTCGTTAATGTACCTGCAAAGAATACCTCAATTGAAACGCCAACATTCGATGTGAAAAAAGATGATGATCAATGGATTGTTATTCCTTCAACATCGTTAGTGATCGGACCAACATTAGCTGTGGCTGATGGGATTAGCAATATTGAGGCTAAGTCAGATATTAGTCCAACATTGGTATCAACTACAGCAATGGAAAATCAATTAAAATTATTTTCTATCGTTGCAATCATTTCTGGGATTATTTTGGCTCTTTGGCATTTCGGTTGGAAAACTAAAAACCGTCAGCCATTTGCACAAGCTGTCCATGATTTGTCACGATTGACATTTCATACAGTGACGCCAGATCAAGCTGCACGTATTTTACACACTGCGTTTAATAGTACTTCAGGAACAATTGTTGTTTATGGTGAGTTAGAAAACTTAATGACTCAATATCCATGGTTAGCACCATTAAAAGATGATATTGAATTGTTTTACAAACAATCTGAACTTCACTTTTTTGCACGAAGAGCTGAACAAGGACCTGATATTGATGATGTGAGAAAGTTAGCCAAAGCGTGTCGTTCTAAGGAGATGCTAGCATGACATTCTTTGGTTTACAGTGGGCATTACCAATGATGCTATTGCTGCTACCTCTGGCCTTATTACCCTGGTTTACGCATAACCAAGACAAAACGGTTGCATGGAGTCATTTTGTTCCCGTTGATCCACTGTCTGATATGATTGGTTTAGCATTAAAAACACTAGCCTCACTTGTTATCGCCAGCTTAATTTTCTCATTAGCTGGACCTTATATTCCAGAGCAGACGGTTGAGCGTGTTGGAAGTGGTGCCGAAGTAGTTATCTTGGTAGATCGTAGTCGTAGTATGGATGACCCTTTTTCTACACGTGGTAAGGCACTTGCCGTGAATAGAACGGTCGGTAAAGGTGATAGTAAGCGTCGCATCGCTTCAAAATACTTATTAGAGTTTGTTGATAAGCGCCCAGATGATCGTTTTGGTTTTGTATTGTTTAGTGATAAGGCACTTGATTTATTGCCTTTGAGTTATAACAAAGACTCAATTCGGGCGACGATCAATGCCAGCACGTTAGGTAAAGGTTTGTCAGAAACTAATATTGCTAAGGCAATGATTAAAGCCGCCGAAATGTATGGCAAAGAAACGTATAACGGTTCTCGTACCGTATTATTAGTTTCTGATGGTGGACAAGAGTTCTCAGATGAAGATAAGAGAACAATCACTGAGTTATACAAACGTGAAACCTTAACGCTTTATTGGATTTACATGCGATCTACAACAGGGTTGAGTATTGAGGAAGAGAGTGATGATGACTCATGGAAAAATACGCCTGAAAAACGATTACATAAATTCTTTAAAGAACTTGGTATTCCATACAAAGTATTTGAAATTGAATCAGTAAAAAGCTTCTCAGAAGCGATTGATACAATTGATAAGAAAGAAAGCCAAACTTTAATTGTGGAAGAGATTATTCCACGTGAGTCTAAATTAGAGCCATTCTTTTGGCTTGCAATGATAACCATGTTGATATTGGTTTTAGCACAATTTTATACGGCATGGGGAGTGAGAAAAGCACATGAATAAATCATTACATATAGCACATTGGTTATTAGTGGCAGTTGCGATTGTGAGTTTGTTGGCAGCAGGCCAAGCAGGATTATCTTTGCTGAATACCAATAAAATTAATACCTTTATTAGTAATCCGAGTGAATCAGAGCAAGTGCCTGAACATTTAAATGCTCAGTTTGCACAAGCTTTTTCTGAAGTTGAACAAGGACAATCTGTACAAGCCTTAGAGCGACTAACAACTGTACTTTCAACGAGTGATAGTGAGCTTGAATCAGCTGCGTTTTATAATCGCGGCAATATTCATTTGCGTGATGCACAAGCATTGCCTGCAAGTGATACAGGCCGTATTGCTTTAGTTGGTTTGGCAAAACAAGATTATCGCAGTGCATTATTATTGAATTCAGAATTATGGGATGCACGTTTTAATTTAGAACTTGCCTTACTGATGGTGCCTGAAGAACCTTCTGAAAATAAGGTTTATACAAAAAGAAAAGGTTCGGAAAGCGTGGTCGTTAAAGCGGTTGGTTTCCGAGTAGATCTACCATGAAACTTTCATATCAGTCTCGTATAGCGGCTTCAGCATTTTTGATGTTGTTAGTGATTGTTTTGATTATGTCTGCCCTCTGGTTTCCACGTACTGATCGTACTGTAAAAGTAATGGACTTATTGTTTGTCATTGATATTACTCAAAGTATGGATGTGACTGATGTGGAAATTAATGGCGAACCGGCAACACGCTTAGAGTGGGCTAAAGAGTATACGAAGCGGACATTACAATCACTACCCTGTGGTTCTCATGTCGGTCTTGCTGCGTTCAGTGAATCTCGTAGCTTAATTTTAATTAATCCTGTTGAAATTTGCTCGAGCTACAATGATCTGACGCAAATGCTTTCAAAGTTGGATGGCTCTATTGCTTGGGCACTTTCAAGTGAAGTCTCTAAAGCAGTGTTTGGTGCAATTGATCAAGCTAAGCTAATGGATCCTACTCCAGATGTTGTATTTATAACGGATGGGCATGAAGCGCCTCCTTTACATGCCACATTGTTCCCTAAATACAAAAAGAAAATGGGTGAACTGTCAGGTGTATTTGTTGGGGTGGGTGGTGATACTTTATTACCTATTCCAAAACATAACTTTGATGGTACAGCTGATGGTTTTTGGAAGCAGAATGAAGTACTACATGAAGATGTGTATGCGTCACTTCGAAGTGAATCTCAAGAAGTACGTGATGCACGACCAAAAAATGAGCATTTATCATCACAGAAACAATCTCATTTAGAGAATTTAGCAAGCATGCTTAATTTTGATTATATTGTTTCGCCAGATAAAGCTAAAACAGTGATCAATGCATTAGAGAATAAGGTTAAAACACGCGACCAAGTCGTAAATTACAATTGGGCACCGTGGTTTGCTGCAATTGCTCTATTTATGCTCGTATTGCTGTATTTACCGTTTAGACTTATTCGAGACTAAATTAATACACTAAAAGCTCCAAACTACAATTCTTGTGGTTTGGAGCTTTTACGTACTGATTCTATAATAAATTTGTACTATCTCATGAGCTGAAGGCTTATCGCTGATAGGAGATTTGTTAACGATGGTTGCAATTTTTGACCATCAGAAACCCCATCTAGTATCCCAATAATGTACCACTTTTTTAATTGAAATAATGTCTCTTTGAGAAGTGCTAAGGTATTTATCTGATCCAAGAATACATACCGGTATATACTCTCACGCATGAGAATACTTAATATTTCTATCACCCAGCAAACGTGCTCTTTAAGTGAAGGAGAAAACGAGCTATTTCATGCTAATGTATCTACAGCGCTGAATGGTTCTGGAGAACAGAAAAACAGTGGTTGTACTCCTCGAGGCTTGCATCAAATTCGCGCTTGTATCGGTGCTAATCAAGCTGTAAATACTGTTTTTGTGGCTCGACGTCCTACAGGGGAAATCTACACGCCTGAACTGGAATTGGAATTTCCTAATCGAGATTGGATCTTGACTCGAATTTTATGGCTCAGTGGACTTGAATTGGCTAAAAATAGATTGGCAAATGTTGATACAATGCAGCGATATATTTACATTCATGGTTGTCCTGACAGTTTGCCGATGGGAAAGCCGTTATCTCATGGATGTATTCGCATGCATAATAAGGATTTGTTGACGTTATTTGACTTGGTCTCTCCAGGTGTAAAAGTAATGATCCATGAATAAGGTAAAGATAGAGGCACCCATATGACATTAGGTCCATTAATGGTCGATTTAGTTGGCTTAGAGCTAACTGAAGTTGAGCGAGACGTTTTACAGCATCCTCTTGTTGGCGGTGTTATTTTATTTAGTCGTAACTATGAGTCACCCGAGCAGGTCACTGCACTCACGGATAGCATTCGTGCACTACGAGATCCACATTTATTGATTTCAGTTGATCATGAAGGTGGCCGAGTTCAACGTTTTAGAAAAGGCTTTACTCGATTACCGCCCATCGGTGCACTGGGTAAGCACTTTATGCAACATCCAGAATTAACGCGAGAGCGTGCAGAAAAGACAGGTTGGTTAATGGCCGCAGAGCTTCGTGCTGTTGGTGTTGATTTTAGTTTCGCACCTGTTTTAGATCTTGACTATGGTGTGAGTGAAATAATCGGTGATCGTTCATTTCATCGTGATCCAGAAGCTGTTGCATCTATGGCGCATGCTTATATCCAAGGTATGAAGCGTGCAAAAATGTCAGCCGTAGGTAAACACTTTCCTGGTCATGGTGCTGTTGAAGTCGATTCTCACTTAGGTTTGCCAGTTGATAGTCGGCATTTTGAAGATATGATTCAAGCGGATATTTTACCTTTCGCTCGTTTATGTCAATCGGAATTAGCAGGGATTATGCCTGCACATATTGTTTATGAACAAAGTGATAGTTTACCTGCAGGCTTTTCACCTTTCTGGATTAAAGAAATCTTACGTGAGCGTTTAGGTTTTCAAGGTGCAGTGTTAAGTGATGATTTAAGTATGGAGGGGGCCGCTATTATTGGTGACCCACTAGCGCGAGCTGAAGCCGCTCTTGATGCTGGCTGTGATATGGTTTTGGTGTGTAATAAACCTGAAAGCGCCGTGCAAGTCATTGATGGCCTTAAGATTGAAAATGATCCTCTTAGGCATATGCGTTTGGTTAGATTGCATGGACGTCATGCTATGAATCGAGAAGATTTATTTGCTAGTCAAGAATGGAAAGATGCAGCAAAAACAGTATTAAGTTATGCACCAGATCCTGAGTTGGAGTTGAATTTAACATGAGAATAGTCGTTAATTTTTTACTGATTACATTCAGTTTATTATTTTATATACCTGCCATTAATGCTGAACCAATTGACTCAGCTGAGGTGAGTGCAAAAGAAGTAGATTACTCACTGAGTAATCCACGACAAACGATGAAGACATTTGTAACGGCTATGGAGGCCGTTAATGATGGTCAAAAGGAGAGATTCAGTGATGCGATTTCTACTTTAGATTTAACAGATGTGAGTGAACTGATTCGAAATGCTAAAGGTAAGGAGCTTGCAAATACACTGTCTTCTGTTTTAGAACGCAGCAAAAAGGTTGTTTTAAGTGCTATTGAAACAAGTCCAGCAAGTGGTCGTTATGTTTTTGGTAAGTATTCTCAAGGGCAAGTAGAGATTATTAAGCATAGTGATGGTCGCTGGTTATTTAGCCCAGAGACTTTAGCTGCATTACCAGCGATTTTAGAAGGATTATTAGAAGAACCTGCAAAGCATGGTGCTAAAGAGCCTCAAGTTTCATTGCCCTTTTATATAAAGGTCCGAGCACTTCTCCCTGAGTTTTTGAAACAAGAGTTTTTATTAGAATATTGGCAGTGGATAGGCATACTAATCGTTATTCTTTTAGGTGTCATTGCAGACAAAATTTTAGCTTGGTTCTTAGCTAGAAATGTCGCACGCTGGCAACGTCAGCATACAGATTACCAGGGTTTGGATAATACAGTTTTAAGACCGCTTGGCTTAATGGCTATGGCACTTATCTGGTGGGCGGGTTTAGAGTTCTTAGCTTTGCCTAATACAGCCTTAATCATCCTGTCTGTTGCAGTGAAATTGCTGGTTAGTTTATCGGCAATTTGGAGTGCATTCCGTTTCGTTGATGTTATCTATGCTCTGCTAATGGAAAAGGCTCGAAAAACTGACAACAAGTTTGATGACTTGCTGGTGCCAATGATCAGTAAAAGTCTAAAGGTATTTGTAATTGTTATAGGCATTATTTTTTCTGCTGATAATTTAAATGTAGATGTCACCAGTTTACTTGCCGGTTTAGGATTAGGTGGTTTAGCATTTGCTTTAGCAGCTAAGGATTTGTTGGGTAACTTCTTTGGTTCATTAACCGTTTTGCTAGATCGTCCTTTTCATATTGGTGATTGGGTGATTATTGGTGATGTGGAAGGGTCTGTAGAGCAAGTTGGGTTTAGAAGCACGAGAATACGAACGTTTTATAACTCACTGATTACATTGCCGAATGCGCTATTAACTACAACGAAAATAGATAATATGGGCGCACGCCGTTATCGACGAATGAAAACGATGCTGGGCCTAACATATGACACATCACCTGAGAAAATTGATGCATTTTGTGAAGGGGTCCGCTCATTAATTCAACTGCATCCCTATATGCGTAAAGATTATTATCAAGTGTATTTTAATCAATATAATGCGGCATCTTTGGACATTCTGGTCTATGTGTTTTGGGAAACACCAGATTGGAATACAGAGCTTCGTGAACGTCACCGTTTTTTATTAGATATTTTACGATTAGCGAAACAATTAGATGTAGAGTTTGCATACCCAACTCAGACTTTATACTTAAAACAAGATGCTGGATCTATACCGAATAATATGCAGGAATTTCAGCCGTCAATGAGTGAGTCTGAGTCATTTGCAATGGGTAAAAGAGAAGCTGAATCTATTGTTGATGCAACACTTGGTCAAGGTGTTAAACCTGAGCCAGTTCGATTCCCATAATTAACATTAGAACGAGAGCATTTAAGCATTCATGTCTGAACAGTTTGTCCATTTACACCTTCATACTGACTATTCATTAGTTGATGGTTTAGTACGAGTAAAGCCGCTGATTAAAGCGGTTGTTGATGCTGGTATGCCAGCAGTTGCCGTTACCGATCAGCATAATCTATTTGCTGCAGTAAAAATCTATAAAGCAGCACAGCAATCTGGTGTGAAACCCATTATTGCTGCCGACTTGCGGTTGCGAGATCCTAATGAGCCCAAGAAAAGCAGCCGCTTTGTTTTGCTATGTCAGAACACGGAAGGTTATCTGAATCTATCTAGGTTGTTATCTCGCGCTTATATGGAAGGGCAACACTTAGGTGTGCCAATGCTTGAACTGGATTGGTTAGATGGTCAAACAGATGGATTGATTTGTTTGGCAGGTGGTCGAGAGGGGCTCTTAGGAAAAGCCTTACTTAATCACTTATCGGCTGACGTAGAACGAATTACACGACACTGGCAGAACTTGTTTCCTGATAGGTTTTATTTAGAATTAGTACGGACAGGACGAGAAGATGAAGAGCGTTATATTCAGGCTGCTTTAGATCTCGCCGTTAGTCATCACTTACCTGTTGTGGCGACAAATGATGTTCGCTTTTTGGAGCCAGAGCAGTTTGAAGCACATGAAGCAAAAGTATGTGTCAGTGAAGGTCGGCTACTCGATGATCCAAGACGGGCGCGCAATTATTCAGATCAGCAATATTTAAAAACACCTGCTCAAATGGTAGAGCTGTTTAGTGATATTCCTGAAGCAATTGAAAATACAATTGAAATAGCAAAACGTTGTAATGCTCAACTCACACTGGGCGAGCATTATTTACCAGACTTTCCAATACCTGACGGAATGACGATTGAAGAGTTTTTTAGTCAAGAATCATATGAAGGCTTAGAAGAACGACTCCCCGTATTATTTCCTGATGCTGCTGATTTGGAAGAAAACCGTAAGGAATATGAAGATCGTTTACAAGTTGAACTTGATGTAATTAATGAAATGGGTTTTCCGGGCTATTTCTTAATTGTTGCTGACTTTATTAAATGGTCAAAAGACAACGAAGTACCTGTTGGTCCTGGACGGGGGTCAGGTGCAGGATCTTTAGTAGCTTATGCATTAAAGATCACTGATATTGATCCTTTAGAGTACGATTTGTTATTCGAGCGTTTCCTAAACCCTGAACGTGTGTCTCTTCCCGATTTTGATATCGATTTCTGTATGGAAGGGCGTGATCGTGTTATCGAATATGTATCCCAGCATTATGGTCGAGACCATGTGTCACAGATTATTACATTCGGTACCATGGCTGCGAAAGCGGTCATACGAGATGTAGGTCGAGTATTAGGTTTCCCATTTGGCTTGGTCGATGGCTTAGCGAAGTTAGTGCCTTTTGAAATCAAGATGACACTGACCAAAGCATTAGAACAGGAACCATTACTACAAGAACGTTACGATAAAGAAGAGGATGTTAAAACCTTAATTGACTTAGCATTGCAGTTAGAAGGCCTAACTCGAAATGTAGGTAAACATGCGGGTGGTGTTGTTATCGCACCGAAAACCCTAACGGAATACACCCCGATATATTGTGAACAAAATGGCGCGAGTCTCGTTGCCCAATATGATAAGGATGATGTTGAAGATGTAGGCTTAGTTAAGTTCGATTTCTTGGGTTTAAAAACATTGACGGTTATTGACTGGGCCGTTAAAAATGTTAAAGAAATGTTACCTGAGGATGAAGCAGATAAAATTGATATCACTCAGATCCCATTAGACGACAAACCGAGTTATGACTTATTAAAACGTGCTGAGACAACAGCTGTCTTTCAGCTTGAATCTCGCGGCATGAAAGAGCTAATTAAGCGCCTTCAGCCGGATACCTTTGAAGATATTGTCGCCTTAGTAGCCTTGTTCAGACCTGGGCCGCTACAGTCGGGAATGGTCGATGATTTTGTTAATCGTAAACATGGTCGTGCAAAAGTAGATTATCCGCATCCCGATCTTGAACCGGTATTAAAACCAACGTATGGCGTTATTGTTTATCAAGAACAAGTGATGCAAATTGCCCAAGTCTTAGCCGGCTATAGTTTAGGGGGCGCGGACATGTTACGCCGAGCTATGGGTAAGAAAAAACCTGAAGAAATGGCTAAGCAACGTGAGCTCTTTTTAGATGGTGCCCAAAATCGTGGCATTGATGAAAAGACAGCAGGGCCAATCTTTGATCTAATGGAAAAGTTTGCTGAGTATGGTTTTAATAAATCTCATTCGGCTGCCTATGCATTAGTTGCGTATCAAACCGCATGGTTAAAGGCGCATTATCCAGCAGCATTTATGGCTGCAGTATTGTCTGCAGATATGGACAATACTGATAAAGTTGTCGGCTTAATTGATGATTGTCGTGATCTTGGTTTAAATGTGTTGCCGCCAGATGTGAATAACAGCAAAATTCAGTTTACAGTAGCGGATGAAAAATCTATTCGTTACGGTTTAGGCGCTATTAAAGGTGTTGGTGAGGCAGCGCTTACAGGTATCGTATCCGAACGTGCACAAGGTAAAGAATTTAGTAGTCTCTATGACTTTTGTCAGCGGGTTGACATGAAAAAGGTTAACCGCAGAGTGATGGATTCACTTGTTAAATCGGGCGCATTTGATTCATTGGGTGGTCACAGAGCGAGTTTAGAAGCCAGTATAAGTAAGGCATTGCATATTGCAGGACAACATAAAGACAATAGTGATAGTGGCCAAAATGACATGTTTGGCTTATTGACCGTTGATGAAGAAGAGCATGTTGAAGAGCCTTTGTTGCAGGCGCCAGAGTGGTCTGAAGAACAGTTGCTGATTGCTGAAAAAGAAACATTAGGTTTGTATCTAAGTGGTCATCCTATTGATCGGTATATTGAAGAACTAAGTCGTTTTATTCCTAAGAAAATAAGTGATCTTGATGCGCCTGAGTCAAAGGGCTATAAACGGAATGAGATATCTGTAATTACTGCTGGGTTAATTGTTGCTATTCGTACAATGAAAGGCAGAAATGGCGGCAGAATGGCTTTTATTACCCTAGATGATCAAACTGCTCGCTTGGAAGTACGTGTTTTTGCCGAAGTCTATGAGCAATACCAAACATTATTACAGCCAGATAAATTGGTGGTAATTCAAGGGAAAATTGGCCAAGATAATTTCACTGGAGGTTTGGCTGCAACGGCTGAAAGTGTTTATGATATCGCTAGGGCACGTGAAATGTGTGGTAAAGCCTTAGTTGTTAATATTGAAAGTGATGGTAGTGATGAGTGGGTTCAATCACTTCAACACACATTAACACCCTATAAAGAAGGCTTAACAGTACTTGAAATCGACTATAAAAATACCAATGCAAGGACACTTATTAGATTGGGTGATGATTGGAAAATAGTACCGTCTGATGCATTATTATCTGACTTAGCTGCACTACCGATGGTTAGTGCTGTTAGAATGAAGTATAGCGCGCAAACATAGGAGCTACTGTGTCAACTGATGACGACAAACATTCTTTGGAGCTTACCGACTCTCTTTCATTAGAAGTGTTGGAGATAATGGATGATGCTGCTAAAGAAAAGAGTAGCCTTCCAGATAATAAGCATCTAAAGAAGCAAGGGACATGTGAGGAAAGAGCGTTAGCAGAACGACTAGGTTTGCCCTTTATTGAGTTGCGTGACTATGACTTTAATGAAGCTGTTCTTGCCTTAGTTCCAGCAGAGTTTGCTAGAGAAAATGATGTTATTCCATTAGCGGCTGATCATTCTAATTTATCTATTGCTATAGCGAATCCATTACAACAAGATGTCTATCAAATACTGGCATTTATAACCGGCCTAAAAATTGATGCTTCAGTGGCAGTTCAAAAAGATGTGCAATGGGCAGTGCGCCAGTATTATGGTGTTCAAGATGATGAGCTGGCCCTTGAATCAATTGAGGACCACCATCAAAATGCCGTTGAAGGTGAGCTTGAGCGCCTAGGGAGTGAGCAGCCTATTGTTCGATTGGTGAGTAATATTATTCGGGATGCGATTGATCGCCAAGCATCAGATATTCATCTTCGGCCGCGTGAAAAAAATGTGGAACTTATTTATCGCTTAAATGGCACATTAACAACAATCCGCTTTATTAGTAAGTCACTATTGCCTGCTGTCGTTAGTCGAATCAAGATATTGGGGAGTATGAATATAGCGGAAAGGCGTGTTCCTCAAGATGGACGAAGTTGTGTTCGAACCAGAAGTAGCGTGGTTGATTTACGTATATCAATAATGCCAACAGTCGAAGGTGAAAGTGTTGTCATTCGATTGCTTAACGCAAAAGTGGGCCTAAAGTCTATTGCTGAGCTTGGATTTAGTGAACACGATGAAGATATTTTCATCGACTTATTACATAAAAGTAACGGGATTTTTTTGGTAACAGGGCCAACAGGCTCAGGTAAGTCAACGACGTTATATGCGGCTTTGGATGAAGTTAGAAAACAGAATGTTAATATTATTACGGTAGAAGACCCTGTTGAGTATCATATGGATGGGGTTGAGCAAATACAGATTAATCATGCGACAGGTTATACGTTTGCCAGAGCGCTGAGGAATATCCTTCGTCATGATCCTGATGTAATCTTGGTGGGCGAAATACGTGACCAAGAAACAGGGAAAATCGCTGTTGAAAGCGCCTTAACAGGCCATTTGGTATTAAGTACATTGCATACGAATGATGCAGCGGGAGCGATAACGCGTTTAATTGAAATGGGCGTAGAACCTTATTTATTAAATGGCTGTTTATTAGGTGTTTTAGCTCAACGCTTGGTTAAGAAAAACTGTCCTCATTGTCTAAAACTGGAGCCTGTTGATAAACTTGTTAGACAATCACTTAAAATTCCTACTGAAGATAAATATTATTATGGTTCTGGATGTGAACGATGTAATCAAACAGGTATAAGCGGCCGAATTGCTGTGTATGAATTGTTGCAAGTAAATGATGATATTAAAAGTATAATTAGAGCCGATGTGACAACTGCAGAGATTCATCAAAAAGGACTGAATATTGGCATGACGCCTTTAACCATGAATGCACTGTCTAGGGCCAAAAATAAAGAAATTTCTTTAGCGGAAGCCTATCGCGTAAGATTGGACTAAGCGTTGAAGATAATAATTACAAGAGGATGTAACCTGTGGAAGTAACTCCCTATCTAAAATTAATGGCAGAGAAAAAAGCCTCTGATTTGTTTTTTTGTACAGGTACCGAGCCTCACCTTAAGATTGAAGGGAATATTCGACCTATTGGGCAAGACAAGCTGAAACCTGGTGATGTGGATAAAATGGCTCGCGTCATGATGAATGATGAACAGCGAGCAGAATTTGATGAAGTCTTAGAATGTAACTTTGCAATACCGCTGAAAGATATAGGGCGGTTTCGGGTTAATATTTTTCGTCAGCGTGGGGAAGTATCGATTGTTATACGTTATATTCAAAGTAAGATCCCACATATTGAAGAGATGAACCTGCCAGTAGCACTTGAACATATTATTATGGAAAAGCGAGGGTTAATCTTGATTGTTGGGTCAACTGGCTCGGGTAAATCAACTACCTTGGCAGCTATGATTGGTCATCGAAACCGTAATTCATCCTCACATATTTTAACAATAGAAGATCCGCTAGAATTTATTCATCATCATGAAAAATCAATCGTACAACAGCGTGAAGTGGGGATTGATACCATCTCGTATGAAAATGCACTTAAAAATGCTTTGCGAGAGGCACCAGATGTCATCTTGATTGGTGAGATCCGTGATATGGATACCATGAAGCACGCGATTAATTACGCAGAAACAGGCCATTTATGTTTAGCCACATTGCATGCGAATAATGCCAATCAAGCGTTAGATCGTATTTTAAACTTTTTCCCTGAAGTTTATCATCGACAATTATTAACTGATTTATCACTCAATTTACGTTCAATCGTTTCACAACGATTACTTCGAAGTGTTGATAATAGTTTAGTTCCTGCGGTGGAAGTTATGCTTAACTCACCTTATATTGCAGATTTAATTTCAAAAGGTAATGTTGGTGAAATTAAAGAGGCCATGAAAGAGAGTTCTGAGGAAGATACGATTACGTTTGATCAAGCCTTACTCGTTCTTTACCGAAAAGGTTTAATTACATTAGATGAAGCACTTCATAATGCAGATTCAAAAAATGACCTTGGCCTAGCCATTAGAATGGGTGGTGGTGATGAGGATGAAGCTGCAGCTGAAGATGAAGATGATTCTGAATTGATACTTGGCTAATTCTGATTTGTCGATAAATCATACATCTTCATTAATGATGGATACAGAATAAAGCAAGCGTGTATAATTCTCGTAATACTTGAATATAAGGTAATAATAATGCAATTGAACTTCCTAGACTATGAACAACCTATCGCTGAATTAGAAGCGAAAATTGATGAGTTACGTCATATGAGTAATGACAGTGGGTTAAACATTACTGAGGAAATTCAAAAGTTACAAGACAAAAGTAAAGAGCTGACAGAGTCAATTTTCTCATCATTGACGCCGTGGCAGACAACTCAGATGGCTCGACATCCACAGCGCCCCTATACATTAGATTATATTCACCGAATCATTACTGATTTTGAAGAACTCCATGGTGATCGTGCTTATGGTGATGATGCTGCATTAGTAACGGGTATGGGGCGGTTGAATGGGCGTCCTGTGATGGTGATTGGTCATCAAAAAGGCCGAGATACGAAAGAAAAAGTAGCACGTAATTTTGGTATGCCTCGTCCAGAGGGATACCGTAAGGCTTTACGTGTTATGAAAATGGCAGAACGTTTTGGTTTAGCCGTCATTACCTTTATTGATACGCCTGGTGCTTATCCCGGTATTGGTGCTGAAGAACGTGGCCAAAGTGAAGCGATTGCTCGTAATTTATTTGAAATGTCACAACTTAAAACACCAATTATTAGTACAGTTATTGGGGAAGGTGGTTCAGGTGGTGCATTAGCTGTAGGTGTCGCTGATCATTTAATGATGCTTGAATACAGTATCTATTCTGTTATTTCACCTGAAGGTTGTGCCTCAATTTTGTGGAAAAGTGCCGACAAAGCACCAGAAGCAGCAACAACATTGGGCGTAACATCTGATCGTTTGTTAGAGTTTGGTTTGGTTGATGAAGTGATTTCAGAGCCTCTAGGTGGCGCGCATCGTGATATGGATGTTACGGCACAACGTGTTAGAGATTCGATTGAAGCTAAGCTTATAAAGCTAGATAATTTGCCATTAGACACCTTAGTTGAGCAACGCCAACAACGCCTACTTAGTTACGGTGAATTTGAGGGTTAAATAGTCACTGTGGCAGTGTCTCCACAAGTTATTATTGAACAGGTGCTTTTACTCGCTTCAGGAAAGCGGGTTTGCATTGCCTATAGTGGTGGTATTGATTCACATGTTTTACTGCACCTTTTAGCGACGTCTAAATACGCACAGTTAAAAAACTTAGTGGCAATTCATGTCGACCATGGCTTAAATAAAGACTCGGCTCAATGGGCTCAACATTGTGCTGATGTTGCGGCAGAGTTAAGTGTGAATTTTATTTCCCTACAAGCTGATGTCACTAATATCGAGTCATTAGGGATGGAAGCTGCTGCAAGAGCTGCTCGTTATCAAGTATTACAAGATGCTTTATCTGAAAACGATATTTTACTCACCGCCCAACACCAAGAAGATCAAGCAGAAACAGTTTTATTACAGTTGTTTCGAGGAGCAGGGCCGAAAGGCTTGTCGGCGATGGGAAGTTCTTTTCAGTTAGGTGATACACGGTGTATTCGGCCACTACTAAACGTGTCTCAGGATGATGTTTTGAGATATGCCAAAACGAATCATTTACAGTGGGTTGAAGATCCTAGCAATGTAGAAACACGTTGGAACCGAAATTATATTCGGCATACCTTGTGGCCAGATATCGTTGCTCGTTGGCCAAGTGCTGCTCAAACCATTAGTCGAAGTGCAGCACATTGTGCTGAAACAAGTGAGTTATTAGATGATTTGGCTGAACACGACTTTGCATTGTTGAATGTTGATAAAACAAGTATCTCATTGTCTATTACAGCTTTATTAACGCTATCAGTTGCACGATGTCGGAATGTATTACGTCATTTCCTTCTATGGAAAAAATTGCCGTTACCCTCACGTGTTAATTTACAAAGAATTATTGATGAAGTCTGCATGGCTAAGACTGATAGTGATCCATTAGTGGCGTGGGCTGGTGTAGAAGTTCGCCGTTATCGTGATCAGCTTTATTTTATGCTTCCATTAACTGATCATGATAATAGTAATAAAGTAAAAGCAGATAGCTTTCAGGATATTAGCTTGCAAGATGGACGCGTCATTGAATGGATAAGTCTTGACGGTCAAGGAATAAAATTGCCTAGTTCAGGAAACGTAACGCTTCGATTTCGACAAGGTGGAGAGAAAATTAAGCCGCAAGGTGAAGAGCATCACAAGAGTTTGAAACATTTATTTCAACAATGGTCGGTTCCTCCATGGCAGCGAGATCGAATTCCTCTGATCTTCTGTGATGATAAGTTAGTTGCAGTTGTAGGTTATTGCATTGATGATTTATATAGTGTGAGTGATGGGCAGCAAGGTTCTTTGCCACAATTCAAAGTCTAGATTTTCATTGAGAGAAATGTCCATTTCTGTTATTTTGTATAGCTGATTTGAGTGCCGCTATTCTGGTTGCACCGTTTAATTTAGAACCCTCTAAAAATGCCTAAATTTATATTTGTTACTGGTGGTGTCGTTTCGTCCTTAGGTAAAGGGATTGCTGCTGCATCATTAGCTGCTATTCTTGAAGCCCGTGGTTTGAAAGTCACATTGGTAAAACTTGATCCTTATATCAACGTTGATCCGGGAACAATGAGTCCGTTACAACACGGTGAAGTGTTTGTAACCGATGATGGTGCAGAAACTGACTTAGACCTTGGACATTATGAGCGTTTTATTGACTCTAAAATGACTAAGTCCAATAATCATACAACTGGCCAAATTTACGAAAATGTAATTCGTAAAGAGCGCCGTGGTGAGTATTTAGGCAATACAGTACAAGTTATTCCACATATTACAGATGAGATTAAACGCTGTATTTATGAAGGTGCTGGCGATGCAGATGTTGCATTAATCGAAATCGGTGGAACGGTTGGTGATATTGAGTCACTTCCATTTTTAGAAACAATTCGTCAAATGGGTACATTACTAGGCCGAGATAATGCCTTGTTTATGCATTTAACATTAGTGCCTTACATTCCTTCTGCAGGCGAAATAAAAACAAAACCGACACAACACTCTGTTAAAGAGCTACGTACGATTGGTATTCAACCGGATGTGTTGATTTGCCGAATGGACCGTCCTCTACCAGAATCAGAACGCCGTAAGATTTCATTATTTACTAACGTTCCTGAGAAGTCGGTTATCTCAGCGGTTGATGTTGATAGTATTTACAAAATCCCTATGGAATTACATCAACAAGGTTTGGATGATATTGTTGTTAAACAGTTAAATCTTGATGCCAAACCAGCTGATTTAAGCCAATGGCAACAAGTTGCCGATAATATTGATAACTCAGCTGATCTAGTCAATATTGCCATGGTTGGTAAATATATGGATTTGACTGAGGCGTATAAGTCGTTATCAGAGTCTTTAATTCATGCGGGTATTCACACTCGAACAAAAGTGAAAGTTCACTATGTCGACTCTGAAGTTATCGAACGTGATGGTCCATCTGTTATAGCTGATATGGATGCTATTTTAGTACCTGGTGGTTTTGGTGAACGTGGCGTAGAAGGTATGATCCTTACTGCTCAATATGCACGTGAGAATAAGATCCCTTACTTAGGTATTTGCCTTGGTATGCAGGTTGCCGTTATTGAATATGCACGTAATAAAGCAGGGTTGAAAGGTGCTTACAGTACTGAGTTTGATACGAGCACACCTCACCCAATTATTGGCTTAATCACAGAGTGGCAAAAAGAAGACGGTAGTGTTGAAACACGTGACCATGATTCTGACCTCGGTGGCACAATGCGTTTGGGTGGCTATCCTTGTCTATTAGACGACGGTAGTCTTGCTCATGATATTTATGGCTCTATAGAAGTGACTGAACGTCACCGTCATCGTTATGAGTTCAATAATAATTACAAACAACAACTGGAAGATGCGGGCTTGCGTTTTTCAGGAATGTCACAAGATAAAAACTTAGTTGAGTTGATTGAAATACCTGATCATCCTTGGTTTATAGCATGCCAAGCTCATCCTGAATTCACATCAACACCGCGTCATGGCCATCCTTTATTTGATGGTTTTATTAACGCAGCTAAGACTAATAAATCAGCTAAAGAAAGTGGAGAAAAATAATGGATTTATGCGGTAAAGAAGTCGGTGGTAAACAACCATTATTTTTGATTGCAGGTACCTGTGTTGTCGAAAGTGAGCAAATGACAATGGATGTTGCGGGTAAGTTAAAAGAAGTAACGGATCGCTTAGGCATTCACTTCATCTACAAATCTTCATTTGATAAAGCAAACAGAACATCAGTGAATAGCTATCGTGGCCCGGGCATTGAAAAAGGCCTCGCTATCTTAGAAAAAGTAAAAAAAGAATACGGTGTTCCTGTGCTTACAGATGTCCATGAGTATTCACCTTTAGCTGAAGTAGCAAGTGTGGTGGATGTATTGCAAACACCTGCATTCTTATGTCGTCAAACAAGTTTTATTGTTGATGTCTGTAGTCAAGGCTTACCGGTTAACATTAAAAAAGGTCAGTTCCTTGCACCTTGGGACATGCAACACGTAGCTGAAAAAGCTAAATCAACAGGTAATAACCAAATTATGCTGTGTGACCGAGGTACATCATTTGGTTACAACACCTTGATTTCTGATATGCGTGGTTTACCACAAATGCGTGCGATGGATTGTCCTGTTGTATTTGATGCAACACACTCTGTTCAGCAACCAGGCGGTATGGGCGGCTCTTCAGGTGGTCAACGTGAATTTGTACCTGTTTTAGCTCGTGCAGCGACTGCTGTTGGTGTTGCTGGTGTGTTTATGGAGACTCACCCAGAACCAGAAAAAGCATTGAGTGATGGTGCTAACTCATGGCCTCTAGATAGAATGGAAGAGCTATTGCTAACATTACAATCTATCGATAACACCGTTAAGCAACATGATTTTATTGAAGATTCGCTACTAAAATAAAGCGATAGGTTCATCAGTTGTTACAACACATAAATATTTTAAATTAGAGTAAACGGTTTAACTCCGTTGCTTGGAGAAAAGATTGAGTAAAATTATTAATATCATTGGTCGTGAAATTCTTGATTCACGTGGTAATCCAACGATTGAAGCAGATGTAATCCTTGAAAATGGCATTGTTGGACGTGCAGCCGTTCCTTCTGGCGCATCAACGGGTCAACGAGAAGCTGTAGAACTTCGTGATGGTGATATGTCACGTTATTTAGGTAAGGGTGTGCTTAACGCTGTTGCAGCCGTTAATAATGAATTAGGTGATGCGGTTATAGGAATGGATGCATCAGAACAACAAGCGATTGATGAAAAACTAATTGCTGTTGATGGTACAGACAATAAGGGCCGTTTAGGTGCGAATGCATTATTAGCCATTTCTATGGCATCTGCACGAGCAGCTGCTAACGATGCTGATTTACCTTTGTATCGCTATTTTGGTGGCGAAGAAGCGACTACAATGCCGGTACCGATGATGAATATCATCAATGGTGGCTCACATGCTGATAACAGTGTTGATTTCCAAGAGTTCATGATTATTCCTGTTGGCGCACCAAGCTTTGCTGAAGCGGTACGTTATGGTGCCGAAGTCTTTCACGCCTTGAAAAGTGTTTTAAAAGCACGAGGTATGAATACGGCTGTCGGTGATGAAGGTGGTTTTGCCCCTGATTTACCTTCCAATGAATCTGCAATAGAAGTCATTCTTGAAGCTATTAAAAATGCTGGTTTTGAAGCTGGTAAAGACATTATGTTGGGGCTAGATACGGCCAGTTCTGAGTTTTATCATGATGGTCAATATGTACTTGAATCAGAAGGCCGAAGCCTAAGTTCAGAGCAGCTGGTTGCTTTGTTTGAGTCATGGGTTAATAAGTATCCAATCCTTAGTATTGAAGATGGTATGGATGAGAATGACTGGAATGGTTGGAAATTATTAACAGATCGAATTGGTGATCGTGTGCAATTAGTGGGTGATGATTTGTTTGTCACTAACACATCAATTTTGGCACAAGGTATTGAGAAAGATATTGCTAACTCAATTCTTATTAAAGTAAACCAAATTGGTACGCTGACAGAAACATTTGCTGCAATTGATATGGCTAAAGAAGCAGGGTATACCGCTGTTGTATCGCACCGTAGTGGTGAAACAGAAGATACAACCATTGCAGATTTAGCCGTGGCTACATCTGCTGGTCAAATTAAGACAGGTTCATTATCTCGTAGTGATCGTGTTGCTAAATATAACCAACTTATTCGTATTGAGTCTGAATTGGGTGATCGTGCAAGCTACCCAGGTTTGAAGGTTTTTAAACAGGGTTAATATGAAGGCCACCATGGTTCTCCTCATTGTATTATTTCTTTTGCTGCAATATCGCTTGTGGTTTAGTCATGATGGCATACCATCAGTATTACATCTTCATCGTGCAGTTGAAGTGCAACGACAAGATAATGATGTACTTGATGAGCGGAACCAAGTGTTGACTGCAGAAGTTCAAGATCTTAAAAGTGGTCTAGATGCTTTGGAAGAACGTGCCCGAAGTGAGTTGGGTATGGTCAAGTCTGGTGAAACATTTTTTCAAATTATAGAAGAACCCGCTGGTGAATAAGTCAGAAGTTTGGGCCGTCGTACCTGCTGCAGGCATTGGCTCGAGAATGCAGGCCGATCGACCAAAACAATATTTAGACTTAGATGGCAAAGCGGTGATTGAGCGTACACTTCAGCGTCTTGCATCTCATCCTCGTGTGAAAGGAATTGTCGTTTCACTTGCTGAGAATGATCCTTGGTGGTTACAGTGCTCACAGGATTATGACTGTCCTATTTATATCGTTTCAGGTGGAGCAGAGCGAGCTGACTCTGTTTTAAATGCACTTAAAAAACTCGCAACACTTAGCAATGATGATCCATGGGTATTAGTTCATGATGCTGCTAGGCCCTGTTTGCGTCATGAAGATATCGATACGATGTTGTCAGTATTATCATCACATCCTGTTGGTGGTATTTTAGGTATTCCCGTTAATGATACGGTTAAGCGAGCAAATGCTGATCAGGTCATATTGGAAACGGTATCACGCCAAGGTTTGTGGCGAGCATCGACGCCCCAAATGTTTCATCTACAGGCGTTAACACAAGCAATAGAATCTGCAAAACAACAACAGTTAATCGTGACAGATGAAGCGAGTGCAATGGAGTTCGCAGGTTTTCAACCGCGAATGGTAGAAGGTCATTCAGACAATATTAAAATTACCTTGCCACAAGATTTAGCCTTAGCAAGTTTATATTTAAAGCAACAAAGAGAGTATTTATGAGAATTGGTCATGGTTATGATGTTCATAAATTCAGTGATGATTCCCCTCTCATTATTGGCGGCGTAAATGTTCCCCATACACATGGCCTAGAAGCACACTCAGATGGCGATGTATTAATTCATGCACTTTGTGATGCATTATTGGGTGCTGCCGGACTATGGGATATAGGGCATCACTTTCCAGATACCAGTGATGAGTTTAAAGACATTGATAGTCGTATTCTATTACGACGCGTTGTATTAGATTTGGCTGAACGTGGCTGGAATGTAAATAATATTGATACCACTGTTATTGCTCAAGCCCCAAAGTTAGCACCGTATATCCCATTGATGCGAGAGCTTTTGGCTGATGACCTAGATATCAACGTTGATGCCGTTAATATTAAAGCGACAACAACTGAAAAACTAGGTTTTGCAGGACGGAAAGAGGGTGTTGCTGCCCATGCCGTTGTGTTACTAACAAAAGCCGACTAAAACCAATTGAAAAAATTTGATTTTTTAAGCTTAGCTAGAATAAGCACAACTGCTGCACAATGCACAGCAGATATTCGCAGTGAAACTGACTATTTTCAAGTCGTTGAACAACTACCGTTTGAGCTTGACGGCGAAGGTGGACATGTTTGGCTAAAAATTCAGAAACAAGGGATTAATACGGACTGGTTGGCTGGTGAGTTAGCTAACTTTTCAGGTGTTCCTCAGGTTGCTATCGGTTATGCAGGCCTAAAAGATAGACATGCAATTACAACGCAGTGGTTTAGTGTGAATTTAGAAGGTCATACTGAACCTGACTGGTCAGAATTCGAAACGGATACGATTAAAATTATCGAACAAACTCGCCACGGAAAAAAATTAAAACGTGGTGTTTTAGCAGGTAACCATTTTAAACTGAGATTAACGGATCTTCAGGGTGAGCATGACGTATGGCAACAGAATCTACAACAAATCCAGCAGCAGGGCGTGCCCAATTATTTTGCTGAACAACGTTTTGGTCATCAGTTAGGAAATTTGTATCGAGTTGAACATTGGTTTTCTACGGGAAAGGCACCAAGAAAACGTAATCAAAAAAGTATTTATTTGTCAGCAGCCCGATCATGGTTATTTAACCTTGTCTTAGCTGAGAGAATTGAACTAGGTAACTGGAATCAAGCATTACTGGGTGATGTCATGTTATTGGCTGGTACCAAAGCAAGCTCTTTTCTTGTTGATGATGTGAATGATGAGCTGAAAACGCGATTGAGCGAGATGGATGTTCACGTTACTGGCCCGTTATGGGGCCGTGGAAACGCATCTGTAAATTCTGATAGCCTAGTTCTAGAAGAAAAGGTATTAGAGGGATGGCAAGATTGGCAGCAAGGATTGGAAAAGGCTGGGATGAGTCAAGAACGACGAGCTTTAAGGTTATTTCCTAGTCATTTTAAGTGGCAGTTTTTGGATCAAGAACAGCTAGAATTGGAGTTCTTCTTACCTGCAGGGTGTTATGCTACAGCAGTGATGAGAGAGGTGGCAGTGATTAGCGATGCATACCAGAGGAACTATCACAATGAAAAAGCGCTCAAACAGAGTTCTGAAGTAGGTCATTAAGGTGAAAGTATCATGTTGATTAAATTAAAGAATTGTTTGCTACTAATTGCACTATTGCCAACATTGCTATTTGCACAATCATGGCAAACCGAAAGCGGTGATAAACAAATAGCAGTACTTGAATTATTCACTTCAGAGGGCTGTGGATTGTGCCCAGCAGCAGATCGATGGGTGCATAAACTACCCGAACAAGGCCTTACTGATGAACACCTTATCGTTTTAGGTTTCCATATAGATTATTTAAACGATTCTAAAGGTTGGGTTGATCGATTCTCGAGCCCTGTCTTTTCAGCAAGACAACGCCAACAAGCACAGCTTAATTTATATCAAACGGTATATACACCAGAATTTATAGTGAGTGGTGAAGTTATCCACAACTGGAAAAAGCATGTGAAAGAGGTTGTTCATGCCGTAAATGAGTTTGAACCTGAAGCAACTATTCAATTAAATGTGACTGAACAAGGTAACGAACTTGTTATTAATAGTCATATCATTATTGAAGGAAATGAGAATAGACAGTTCTCAAAGTTGTATTTAGCACTCAGTGAAAATGACATTATTAATAAAGTAAATGGTGGTGACAATGCCGGTGCAACATTCAATCATCAGAACCTAGTTAGAACATGGTTAGGTCCCTTTGATTTAAATGAAAGCGGTGAAACAGATGTAAGTTCTGTCATTAAAGTTAATGATGAGTGGAATATGGATAAGGCAAGTCTTGTTGCTGTGGTTCAAAACTTAGAAGATGGCTTTGTCTTACAAGGTTTAAAATTAGCGTTGGATAAAAAAGAAAACTAGATGGAATATTTACCCCTATTTGTTGATCTAAAAGATCGAAAATGTATTGTTGTTGGTGGCGGTGATATTGCTGCTAGAAAGTCAGGATTACTTCTAAAAGCACAGGCTAAAGTACTTGTTGTATCTCCACGGGTTTCAGCAACAACACAGGCTTTAATTGATGCTGGTGAAGTAAGGTGGTTAGAGGCTGAATTCTCACCAGAGCATTTAAGTGAAACGTTATTAGTCATAGCCGCAACAGATAATGAAGCAGTAAATCGAGATGTACATCATCAAGCAAAAGCCCAGAAAATTCTTGTTAACGTAGCCGATTGTCCTGAATTATGTGATTTTATTCTTCCCTCTATTCTTGATCGCTCCCCCATTGTCGTCGCAGTGTCTAGTGGAGGAAAATCACCTATCTTAGCCAGACAGCTACGGGCACGACTAGAAACATTAATCCCACCCACATATGGACGATTAGCTGATTTAGTAGGTCGTTACCGACAAGCGGTGCAAGATAAATTGCCGAAACTGTCAATGCGTCGACGTTTTTGGGAATCTGTACTACAAGGCAAAGTGGCTGATCATGTTCTCGCAGGCCGAGATAGTGAGGGGGAACAAACTTTACAATCCATTCTAGATGAAACTCAGCCAAAAGATCACCAGCAAGGTGAAGTTTATCTGGTGGGAGCGGGGCCCGGTGATCCTGAACTATTAACATTCAAAGCCTTACGGTTAATGCAGCAGGCCGATGTTGTATTTTATGATCGTTTGGTGAGCAAAGAAGTGTTAGCTTTGGTTCGTAAAGAAGCCGAACAGGTTTATGTCGGTAAGCAACGTGACTGGCATGCAGTGCGTCAAGAAGAAATCAATCAATTACTGCTCACACATGCGCAGCAAGGAAAACGTGTATTAAGGTTAAAAGGGGGCGATCCCTTTATCTTTGGACGTGGTGGCGAAGAAATTGAAACATTAGCTGCTGAGAATATTCCCTTCCAAGTTGTTCCAGGGATCACAGCTGCTTCAGGTTGTGCTTCGTATGCCGGAATTCCTCTGACACATCGTGATTATTCTCAAAGTTGTACGTTTGTGACAGGGCAGTTGAAAGCAGGTGAGTTAGATCTCAACTGGCCAGCTCTAGTCCAGCCACGCCAAACGGTCGTGGTGTATATGGGCTTAGCAGGATTGTCAGTACTATCTCAGAAATTACAACAGTATGGTCTATCAGCTGATACGCCTGCGGCCTTAGTTCAACAAGGTACTACTGAACATCAAAAAGTATGGGTATGTACAATTGGTGACTTGCCAAGCCTTGCTGAACGAGAACAACCCGCTGCGCCAACATTAGTTATCATCGGCGATGTTGTTAAACTGCAGAAAACATTATCGTGGTTTTGAGTGGCTGACAGTAACCATGAGGGTGGTTATATATAACCATTCTGGCTGAAAAATAAAATACATCATGTCGTAATTTATTGATATTTAGATAAAAATATTATTGGCATTAAACATGCTCTATGCAAACGATAACAATTAATTTAAGTAGAGAAACTAAAAGGATACACATGCAACACAAACGAAAAACATTATCATTAATGTTAGCCTCTGTACTTTTTTCAGCAAATGCATTTGCTGAAGAAAGTAGTGTTGAGCTAAGTGAGATTGAAGTAATTGGGACTACGCCATTACACGGTGTTGGTTTGCCAGCAGATATGATTGCTAGTAATGTTCAATCTGCAAATGCTGCAGATATTGAACGTGTTCAAGGCTTAGATATTTCTGAGTTCATGAACAAAACATTGGGAAGTGTAAGCTTAAATCAGGCTCAAAATAATCCTTTCCAACCTGATCTGAAATACCGTGGTTTTACTGCTTCTCCTTTGGTTGGTAACTCACAAGGTTTATCAGTCTATATGGATGGTGTTCGTGTTAATGAACCTTTTGGTGATGCAGTTAACTTTGAGTTAATTCCTGAATCAGCTATTTCTAGTATGAATTTAATGCCGGGTTCAAACCCTGTATTTGGTTTGAATACACTAGGTGGTGCTCTATCTATTCAAACAAAGAATGGTTTTAACTTCCAAGGACATGAGTTAGAAGCTTATACCGGTTCATTTGGACGTGATTCAGGCAATATTTCAAGTGGTGGCAATAACGGTACATTGGGTTACTTTGTAACGGCTGCAATTACGAAAGAAGATGGCTGGCGCGATGAGTCTCCATCACGAGTAGAACAGTTCTTTTCTAACTTTAGCTACCGTAATGATGTAACAACATTAGATTTAAGCATCATGTCAATTGACAGTGATTTAAACGGTAACGGTGCTTCACCTGTTGAATTAGTGGATATCGATCGCGAGGCCGTATTCACACATCCAGATAATACGCAAAATGACTTGGAGATGTTTAGCCTAAATGGTTCTCATTGGTTAAATGAGACTACTTTAGTGTCAGCAAATACTTATTACCGCTCAAGTGACCGAACTACATTTAATGGTGATGGCTCAGAGTTATCGGTTATCGGTAATGATCTCGGTGAAGATGAAGATGGTGCTGAAGGTGCCTTTGATGGAGATGACGAGATACACTCAAATGATGCTGCTGCTCTTGGTTTTGATCCTGGAGATGATGTGGCTCTCAATAATACTAGTGAAACAGAACAAGATAGTTACGGACTAGGTTTACAATTCACATTCCTTGATGAGATGTTTGGCAAAGAAAATCAGTTAATTGTGGGAGCAAGCTATGACCGCTCTGATGTTAAACATGCTTCTCAATCTGAAGTGGCCCATTTTACCCCGACCCGTGGCACAGATGGAACAGGCTTTATCATAGATGAAACCGTTGTAGACGGTGATATTGAAACTGAAACATTTAGTTTGTACTTCACAGATACTATTTCATTAACAGATCAATTAGCATTAACGCTTGCTGGTCGTTATAACCGAATTGAAATTGATATTTCAGGTACAAGTGAAGGTGGCGATCAAGATTTAAATGAAGCAGGTGATAAACATGTATTTAATCGTTTCAATCCCTCTGTTGGTTTAACGTATGCAGTTAATGATTCATTAACTGCTTATGGTAGCTATAGTGAGTCAAATCGTGCACCTAGTCCTTCAGAGTTGACATGTGCTTATGATGAGTCGCGTGTAGAGCAAATTGAATGTGCACTGCCTAACTCTTTCTTAGCAGATCCACCGTTAGATGATGTCGTTGCTAGAACAATTGAAGCTGGACTTCGAGGTAATAACACTGGTGTTAATTGGAATGCTAACGTTTATTACACAGAGCTAGAAGATGATTTATTCTTCTTCCCTTCTACTGAAGATGATCCAGCTGATCCACGATTAAGAACCGGTAATTTTGACAATATTGATAAGACGGCTCGTGCTGGACTCGAATTAGGTCTATCTGGTGAAGCTGATAAGTTTGACTGGTTCGCAAACTATTCTTATGTTCGAGCAACATTTGAAGATAATTTTTCGTATGCTCGTCTAGTTGATGAAGATGATGATGATCCAACAACCTTTAACGTTAGCAAAGGCGATCGTTTACCAGGTATTCCTGCTCACAATGTGAAAATTGGTGCAGACTATCACTTTAACAAACAGTTTACACTTGGTTTCACTGCTTCATACCACTCTAGCCAATACTACCGTGGTGACGAAGCAAATGTAGATAAAAAGATCAGTTCGTATAAAGTTATGAATCTACATAGCCGATACAAGCTTAATGATAACGTTCAGTTCTTTGCAAAAGTTGATAACTTATTTGACAGCGAGTACGACACATTTGGCTTATACGGCGAACCAGACGAAGCACCTGGGTTTGACTTCGATGACCCACGTTTTGTTGGTACTAGCGCACCACGTGCCGGTTGGATTGGTGTGAAAGTATCAATGTAATATAAGTAATAGTTAAGTTTGGGCTGGCATTAGCTGTCAGCCCGCTTAGTTTTGCAGTACAAATATAAAAAGGAACAATGATGATAAATAAAATCATTATGTCAGCTACATTGCTTGCAGTATCTAGCTTTACATTTGCAGCTGATAGCAATCCACATCAATTTGAAAAATGCATGGTATCTGCATTAGAAGAACGTCCAGGTGATATCATTAAAGTCGAGTTTAAAAATGAAGAAGGCGGTCATTTTTATGAGTTTGATATTAAAGGGCATGATGGTTCTGATTGGGATGTAGAATGTAATGCTCACCGTGGCCTAGTATCTGAAGTTGAGCGTGAAGTTGATAATGTTAATCACCCATTATTTAAAGCGAAAGCTAAAGTAAGTGAAGCAGATGCTCGTAAAACAGCATTAGCCGTGTATCCAGGTGAAATAACCGAAGTGGAATATGAAATTGAACCAAACGGTGCTGCTTCATATGAATTTGATATCGATACAACATTAAATCAAGAAATTAAAGTTGAAGTTGATGCTGCAACGGGTGAGATTGTAGAAGCAAACCGAGAAATGTGGCAGATAGGTTTAGAATAAAACGTGTTTTAGGCCTGCCTTAAGGATAAGTTTTTAGCCTTACTCTCAACCATGGTGTTAGAAATGACACCATGGTTTTTTTATGAAAAAATTAGATGATTACTTTATGATGAAATACACACTGGGAGACTGTTTGCCAAAAGTATTTATTGAAGAAAGCGAAGGTTTTTGTAGTTTACATTGGTCGTCTAATAGTGACTTTGATGCCTGTGATGTACTTGATGAACACCGCGATTATATAGAAGGTTTTTTAGATGGCTGCTATAAAGTATTTTCGATAAACTACAAGCTACCTACTCGCGTTTGGGGGCATAATTCAGGCTCTGTTTCGAATATCCCCAAAGAAGTCGCAGAGGAGCTTGAAACCCTAATAGAAGAACTCTTACAAGGCCTTGTTGAAGCAAGGTATAACAACTTATCAAAAGGTGATGCTGCTTCATAAGTATTTACTTTAAAACATCAAGCTGAGCTAGGTGTT
>Ga0209495_1000212_pt1 | contig 46077 bp, 42 predicted proteins | sample EN1Hudsemesocosm_FD_184629 | JGI IMG/M metagenome (GOLD analysis project Ga0209495, IMG submission 184629) | Methane-oxidizing microbial communities from mesocosms in the Hudson Canyon - EN1E Hudson Canyon (SPAdes) (version 2) | ecosystem: Environmental > Aquatic > Marine > Cold seeps | place...
CAGCAAAATTCAAATCAACAACCGCTTGCACACTAACGGTTAGCCAGCCAAGCGGATTAAGTTGTTTAAACTCGGTTAACAAACTACTTTTACCGACTTCTTTCGGTCCATAAATAACGAAGGAAAGCCTGAGATTTGTCACTAAATGTATTAACAAATCTAATTTCTGTAACCGTTGCAAGCCAATAAAAGAAGAGACAGCTAACTGTGTTTCTAATAAAGCCTGGTTTTCATTCATCTGAACAGTGAACGAATCCTCATCCAGCATAATGAATCAATGTTTGCTCTAATTGTTTTTGCTCAATATTAATCGGCAGTGTTGCCTTACCGATTGATTCAAGCAAAATCAGCCTTATATTGCCATCTACATTTTTTTTATCTACTGACATCAGCTCAATAAATTGTTCTGAGCTCATTCCTTTTGGTGGTTCGACAGGTAAGCCAGCTAGTTTTAAAAGGGCTAATATCCTCTCTACATCCGCATCCGTAATCCAGCCCATCCTATTAGAAAGATCTGCAGCATACCCCATGCCTATCGCCACGGCTTCTCCATGCAAATATTTTCCATAACCCATTCCAGTTTCAATCGCATGCCCAAAGGTATGCCCCAAATTTAAAATAGCCCTAATACCTGACTCAAATTCATCTTCAGCAACAATTTCAGCCTTATTAACACAGGATCTCTCAATAACATAGGCCAATGCCTGCTTATCTCGAGCCACTAACAAAGCCATATTTTTTTCTAGCCATTCAAAAAACTCTAAATCTCGTATCAAGCCATATTTAATAACTTCAGCAATCCCCGCAAGTAACTGCCTATCATCCAGAGTGTCCAAAACATCCATATCTGCAATCACACATTGCGGCTGATAAAAAGCCCCAATCATATTTTTACCCAAAGGATGGTTCACACCTGTTTTACCCCCAACAGATGAATCAACTTGCGCCAACACGGTGGTAGGAATTTGGATAAAAGGAATCCCTCGTTGATAACAGGCAGCCGCGAAGCCCCCCATATCTCCCACAACTCCACCACCTAAAGCAATTAATGTCGCATTTCGACTGAATTTTTGCTCTAGCAAACAATCAAATATTTTCTCTACATGCTCTAAATTCTTGTATTGCTCACCATCAGGGAGCTCAATAACCTTTACCTGAAAACCATCTAAATTTGCGAGCACTTTATCTAAATAAAGCGGAGCTATCGTTGTATTACTAACAACAAGTACTTGCTTAGATTTAATATGCCTCTGTAATATTCCCTTATCTCGCAACAAATCAGAGCCGATATATATAGGATATGCTTTATCTTTTAACTCTACTCGTAATTCTTTCATTTTCATTAGTTATGACGCTTCATATGCGTCCAAAATATTTTGCACCACAGCTTTGCTTTGCATCGCGCTGGTTTCTATTTTAAAGTCTGCACAAGACAAATAAAACTCTTCTCTTTCTGCAAACAAAGTCTCAATCCTCTCCCTTGGTTCATCTGTATTCAATAAAGGCCTTTGATTATCACGCTTGGTTCGTTGTAAGATCTTATCGATAGAACATTGCAAATACACCACAAAACCATTTTCACTCAATACTTTTCTATTTTCTGCACGCAAAATAGCTCCACCACCGGTAGCAAGTACTATCCCATCAATTTGGGTTAGCTCTTCCAGCATATTTTGTTCGCGACTTCTAAAACCATTTTCTCCCTCATATTCAAAAATTGTGGGAATATCAACGCCTGTCTGCTCCTCAATTGCTTTATCACTATCATAAAAAGGCACTTGTAACGCTTTTGCCAATTGCCGTCCTATGGTCGTTTTACCCGCCCCCATAAGGCCAATTAAATAAATATTTTCTTTTTGCATCATTATTTACCTAGCAGGTTTTCCAATAAAAAAGGGGGCATTATGCCCCCTTTCCAGTTTTTTTTATAGTTCCTTATCTTACAGATAAGCTATCTTTAATTATTTTAGGTGTTACAAAGATCAATAGTTCTCTTTTTTTATCACTCTGAGTATTCTTTTTAAACAGGAACCCTATGCCTGGCAAATCGCCAAAAAAAGGAATTTTAAAATTTTCTTTTAAATCATCCCCCTCATAAACACCCCCCAAAACAATAGTCTCCCCATCCCTGACTCTAACCAATGTCTCAATTTCTCTTTTATCGATGCCTCCAGCAGCATTTGCATTATCTTTTTTAATTAGCAAGTCCATAATTACATCACCATCGGGTGTAATTTGCGGCGTAACATTAAGCTCTAATACTGCATCTATTAATTGTGTTTGTGTTCCATCCTGACTTACCGTGGTAAATGGTATTTGCACCCCTTGCTTAATAAAAGCCAGCTCTCTATCGGAGGTCATTACTCTTGGGTTTGCTAAAACTTCACCTCTATTTTCATTTTCCAGAGCAGACAACTCCAAATTTAAAACATAGTCAGCCGCACGAGCCAAGGTCATCCCCAATGCGCCAACAGGATGACTATTAATCGCATTAGCGCCTAAATCTACTAAATAATTAGTATCTGTTGAGGTCGACGTAACTGAAGGGACAAAAACCCCACCACCACCACCTGCAGTTTCCAACCCACCCACTGTTGGGCTCGGTCCAATAGCAAATTGAGCGCCATTATTTAAAGTACCCGCTTTTGCAACCCCAAACTTAACCCCTATTTCCTGAGCAAAATTATTATCCGCAATAACAATCCTTGACTCTATCATCACCTGTCTTACAGGCACATCAAGAATTGCGATCATTTCTCGTACCTCTTCAAGTTGTTTGGAAGTATCTTTAACAATAATAGTATTGGTTCTAGAATCTACCGTTGAAGTCCCCCGAAAAGACAACACCCCTTTAGTTTTAGATTTTTCCGTTACACTTGATCTATTTGCTGTTGAATTAGTGCCACCAAAGATTGCTGAGTCATTACTTGAAGAGCTTGCTGATTCCATCGCCTTTACAACATTAGAACCTACCAATAACATTTGAATATCTTCAGCTTTGGCATAATTAATTTGAATATATTCTGTTCTTAAGGGCTCTAATTGTTCTATCACTTTTTTTGCGGCCAGCTCATCTTCTTCAATTTTGATAATTTCTGAAGTTGGAGCCACTAAAACAACATTCCCTGTTTTTCTTTTTGCCAGACCTTTTGATTTCAAAATCAAATCCAAAGCCTGATCCCAAGGCACATCATTTAAACGCAATGTCACATTGCCGCCGACTGAATCAGCAGCAATAATATTTAAACCTGTAAAGTCTGCCAAAATCTGTAACACAGACCTTACTTCGATATCTTGAAAATTAAAGGTTAACTTCTTTCCCGTGTAAGGAAATTTTTCTTTCAACAGTGCTTCTTTTTCGCCGGCGGTCAAAGGGGAAAAATCAATGGTTAACAAGCCATCTGACTGATAAGAAGAGTAATCATAATTACCATCAACAGGAAGCACAGTAATGTTTACCCCCGCTCCTCTGGATTTAGCATCAACCTTACGTACAGGTGTTGCAAAATCAGAAACATCAAAGCTTTTCACCAGGTGTTCTGGGAGCTTGGTATTGAGAAAGTTTAAAATGACTTTCCCCCCTTTCTCCTTCACATCAACAACTGTATTTGGGGATGAAAGCTCTATCAATAAACGTCCCTCGCCTTTTGGTCCTCTGCGAAAATCAATATTTTTAATAACTTGTTCAGGAAGAAGACTAGAAACATTCAAATCTACCTGCTTTTTGTTATACGATGTTTTAACTGAGCGTCCTAGACCAACGGGTTTTAATACAACAAAAACCTTGTTATCAACAACCTTAGTCTCATAAGGAACTGTTTCCGACAGATTAATCACAACCCGCGTTCTTCCTGCCGCCTCTACAACATATACATTACTCGCAGCACCTTGATTTACTGCAAACATTTTTTTTGCCAACGCACTACTCACACCATCAAAATCCAGGGCTATTCGAGCAGGGTTATCAGTTTGAAAAACTTTTGGGGCCAATGCTGGACCATCCATCCCGATTTGAACCTGTACTTTATCACCAGCCAAAGAAGAGAAGTTCATTTCAGTGATAGCCAAATTACTTGCCATAACGACAGATAATGGCATTATCAATAGCCAAAAGCCCAACAATAATAAAGCACACTCAGGCTTCTTATGTAATCTACTCGTTTTATTATTTTGCATACTCATTCTATAACCCTTAATTACTCAGCCAATGCTATTGAAGCTTGTTGTTCACGCCATGTACCTGGCTTATCAGGAACAATTTCCATCAATTCGACCCTATTATCTAAAATCTGAATGATTTCACCATAATTACGCCCCATATGATTTCCTTTTTGAGTGCGATGTATAGTTCCATCACTTGCTCGAACCAGAGCCCATTTATCTTTACCCTGCATCACTGTACCAACCATCCTTAGTGTATCCAGTGAATAAGACTCCAACTCCTCTTTTCTTCGCGAAGTATCAGGCCGAATTCCTGAACCAGCAATCCCCCCCAATTCATCTTCTTTCTCAATTCTTTCTACTGGCTTAAATGGATTCCGCAAGCCTTCCGGATTAAACAAAAAAGGCTCAACTACTTTTATTTCTGGCAGTAACGGAATAGTGCCTTTAGGCTTAGCCTTCACAGTATTGACATATTGCTCCAAGTCGCTCACATCGTCATTCACACAGCCAGCCAGCCCTAAAGCCAGGCAACAATACAACCCCAACACAATATTGGTTTTAATTTGGCGAAAACCATTTTCTATCAGTATCATCATTATCTCCGCCGCCCCTTCTTCTTCTTCACAGCACTTGTTTCTTCATTATAAGTTTTTATTGTTGCATCCATGACCAACAATTCATTATTGGGTGTAATTGAAACATTATGCACAGTCACAATTCGAGGCAATGATGCCAGACCACTGACAAAAAGCCCTAACTCTTCATACTTACCTATTACTTTAATCGTTATAGGTAACTCAGAATAAAAATCTTTTCTGATTTTACCAGACGGCTTAAACAGCCTAAACTCCAGTCCACTAGCCAAGCCTGTTTGAGAAATATCCACAAGTAAATTTGCCACTTCAGCCTTAGTTGGCATCTGCTTAATCATTTCACCTAAAGAGGCTTCAATCTGTTTATATTGCTCTCTATAATCAGGTAAATTAACCGCCTTCTTTTGTTTAGCCTCATATGAAGTTTTTAAACTTGACTCTTTTGCTTCTAGTTGCTCCAGCTCGGTAAGCTGATCCAAAGTAATATAGTAAACGCCAGCACCAGCAACAATAATTGAAACAATAATAATGGCAACTACTTTCACGGGAAAAGGCCAAGCCCCTGCAGCATTAAAATCCCAATTGACTTCAGATAAATTCATTATTTTTTCCCCTCTTTATCCTCAAGCCTATTTTTTCCTTGCCGAGCCTTCATAGTAAAATCATTTGACTGTTTCCCCTGCTTAATAACTTGCAGAACAGGTAGCTCTAACCAGGGTGAAGCATCTACACCACGCATGTAAGCAGAAACCCGTGCATTAGACTGGGCTTTACCAGTAAACACTAGGTCCTTACCTTTTTGCTTGAACTGACTAAGAAAAACACCCTCAGGTGTACTTTTTGGCAATTCATCAAATAAATGTACAATCTCTGGCCGACTTTCCTGTAGTGTTTGAATCACTTTGATTTTAGTCATTAATTGACGTTTTTTAGATTCAATATCTTTAATTTCTTTAATCTTTTTATTTACAGCTTTAATTTCACGCTGTATTAACTGATTTCTACGCTGCTGGTACTCTTTCATGCCTTCAATCTGCATATAGACCAAAAAGAATATAAAACCAGTAATCATAACGGCTGCAACTATAGACATCACAAAATCATGCTGCTTCTGTTGCCTAAGCTCCTCTCGCCAAGGAAGTAAATTAATTGTTGCCATTAATCAAAACTCCTTAATGCCAGCCCACATGCAATCATCATTGCAGGAGCATCATTACTTAAACTCTGAGGCTTTACTCTGTTCGAAAGAGCCATATTTATAAAAGGGTTGGCTACATAAGCAGGAATACCTAGACTTTGTTCAACCACCTTTTCTAACCCAGGTATGGATGAACAGCCTCCAGCAAGCACAATACTATCAATGCCTCTATTCGCACTAGATGAAACAAAGAACTGCAATGACCGAGCAATTTGTTGCACCATTGCTTTTTTGAAAGGGTCTAGCACATCTGTTAGATAATTATCAGGCAAGCCTCCATGCTTTTTTGCCAACCCGGCTTCTTCATATGACAAACCATAGCGCCGCTGAATCTCTTCTGTCAGCTGCTTACCACCAAATCCTTGTTCCCGCGTATAAACAGTACGGCAATCATGTAAAACATTTAAAGTTGACATGGTGGCGCCAATATCAGCAATTGCAATTGTTTGACTTTCAAGCGCATCAGGTAGTTGATCAGCTAACAAAGTAAAGGCATTTTCCATAGCAAATGCTTCCACATCAACTATTTTAGCTTTTAATCCTGCTTTCTCAAGGGCTTCAACCCTGTCAGCCACATTTTCTCTACGAGAAGCCGCTAACAACACATCAACCATTTCAGGGTTTTGCTCTGACACACCTTGAACTTCAAAATCCAGATTCACCTCATCAAGGGAATAAGGCACATACTGATCTGCTTCAACCAGTATTTGCTCTTCCATATCTTCATCCGTTAACGAACTAGGCATGGAAATTATTTTTGTCATCACGGAGGAACCAGCAACTGCTACACACGCATATTTAGTCTTGGTACCTGAACTCTTTAAAGCCGACTTAATTGTGCTCGCTATCACGTCTATATTAGCTATATTCTTATCAACAACCGCATCCTGAGGCAAAGGAGCAACAGCATAACTCTCTACCTTGTATCGAGCACCTGTTTTACTTAACTCCAGCAATTTAATTGCTGCAGTACTTATATCTATACCAAGAACAGTAGATTGTCCCCTATTAAACCAGCTCATGTACGAACCCTTCTCATCAGGTGAAAAACTTAATATTTAATCGTTTTTTCAATGCTTAACCACATCAATTTAAAACAATTCACACTACGTTACTGACAAAGTATAGTAGTGTTTTTATTTTTTCACACTAAAACAGTTTTTTTTTTACAAACTTCCAATTTGAAATACCGACTCATTCCTGTCAATCAGTCTTTAATAATGCTCAAAAAAACAAACATCCTCATCGTTTCTTTTTTAAAACATACACTCATATATCCATTACAAAACTATAAATTGCCCCAAAAGTTTTGCCCCACCCCCTTTCGCTAGAGTGAGAAGACAGAGATGATGCTAGGAATCAAAATACAAGACCTTTCTAGACGATTAATACTAACAAAACCAGCCTCTTTATATTTATTATTTCAAAATAGGCAATCCAAGCAAAATAAAGCGGATATTGCTTTTTTTTCTAATTAAGCTTAAGTTACCCTACCTAAAAAACACATTTTTCTTACATACAAGACTATTGAGGCTTCAAATCGGATGTTGATACTAAAAGTTTTGAAAGGGCTATTGATTTTAACTTGCAGTCTTGCAGTTTGTTTAGCCATTGCAGGCTATATCATTTTCGACCATTTACAACCCGAATTACCTGATATAAATAAACTCAGTGACATTGAATACCAGGTCCCTTTGTCTATCTATAGTGCAGACAGTCTTTTATTAGCTCAATTTGGTGAAAAAAAGAGATCGCCTGTCACTATTAATGATGTCCCCCCCCAACTCATCAAAGCTTTTCTTTCTGCCGAAGATGGTGATTTTTACTCTCACCCAGGTGTTGATATTAAAGGACTGATCCGTGCAGCCACCCAACTATTACTGACGGGCAAAAAAAAACAGGGCGGCAGTACCATCACCATGCAAGTCACCCGTAATTTTCTGCTCACTAGAGAGAAAACTTATAAAAGAAAAATTAAAGAGATCATTTTAGCCCTGAAAATAGAACAAACGTTTTCAAAAGACAAAATACTAGAACTCTATTTAAATAAAATTTATTTGGGCCATCGATCTTATGGCGTTGCTGCTGCCGCTTCGACTTATTACGGCAAAAAACTATCAGAACTAAACCTGGCACAGCTTGCCATGATTGCAGGCTTACCTAAAGCCCCCTCTGCATTTAATCCACTTTCCAACCCTAAAAGAGCTCATCAACGCAGAGACTATGTTTTGCGCCGCATGCATGAACTAAATCACATAAACCAGATTGAATTTGATACCGCCATCAAACAACCTATTTCTGCATTATTCCATGCCAATCAGCTAAAAGCACCTGCCCCTTATATCGCTGAAATGGTCCGAAAGGAAATGGTTGAACAATATGGCGACAAAGCTTTTACGCTTGGCTTAAAAGTTTACACAACAATCAACAGCTCATTACAAGCTACAGCTAGCGAGGCTATTCATTCTGCCCTCTATAGTTTTGACCAGCGACACGGCTATCGCTCTTTACCTCACAAAAACAAAGTGAGTTTCGATAAAACTGAATTCACCACTATTGCTGATACACAATCAGCTCAAGTTATCGATATAAAAGACAATATTGCCAGTGCAAAACTTAAAGACAATACAGTTATTGAATTAAACTTTGACAATATCCGTTGGGCCAGAACTTTTAAATCTCAAAATTATATTGGACCCAAACTAAAATCAATAACAGAGGTTCTGACACCCAACGATCTCATTCGAGTAAGACAGCTCAGCGACCAAAGCTGGATGCTAACACAAACACCCGAAGCCGAAGCCGCCTTTGTCGCATTAAACGCTCAAAATGGGGCCATACTCGCTTTATCAGGTGGCTATGATTTCTTTCACAACAAATACAATCGGGCTACGCAATCAAAACGCCAGCCAGGCTCCGGGTTCAAACCCATTATATACACTACCGCTCTGGAAAATGGCTTCACTGCCGCCAGCGTAATCAATGATGCCCCCATTGTTGTAGCGGATCCATCTCAAGAAGCTGAATGGAGGCCAGAAAACTATAGCAAAAAGTTCTTTGGCATGACCCCTCTTAGAACGGGTTTACGTAAATCCAGAAACCTTATTTCCATAAGGCTGTTGAGGGAACTTGGTATAAAAAAAGTCACCGACACAGCGCTTCGCTTTGGCTTTACTCAAGAACAATTACCTAACAGTTTATCACTCGCTCTGGGTAGCGGATATGCCACCCCGCTACAAATGGCTACTATTTATTCTGTGTTTGCCAATGGCGGCTATCTTATTAAGCCTTATTTCATTGAACGCATAGAGGATATTGATGGCAATATTTTATTTCAAGCAACTCCTGACATTGCCTGCTCTCAATGCGAGCAGGCTCATATCGATGAAAAAGGCTATGCACCTCAAATAATTTCACCTCGAGTTACATTTCTTATGAACTCATTATTACGAGATGTGGTTCAACGAGGAACAGCAACTGCGGCAAAGGTATTAGGTCGTACAGATCTTGCAGGAAAAACAGGCACAACAAATGATCAAAGAGACGCCTGGTTTAATGGCTTCAGCAGTGGAATTGCCGCTACGGCATGGTTAGGGTTTGATACATCCTCTACCCTAGGACGTTATGAGACAGGAGGCAAAGCGGCTCTTCCTATCTGGATCAAATTTATGGAAGCTGCTTTAAAAGACAAACCTGAACAAGAGTTTATTCCTCCTACAGGAATGACCAGAGCTTATATTGACCCAAATTCAGGACTACTAGCTCAACCTGGAAACCCGGGGGTTTGGGAACATTTTAGAGAAGAAAATGTTCCGAATGAATTCGCGCCTATGGAAACAGCCGAAGAAGAACTTGAAGGCGTTGAACCTGAAAGTTTATTCTGAAGCCAGCTAAACCTAAGAAAAATACACGCTGAGTAGCGAATCAGGCTAAACCCAGCGACCGATGATTGAGCAATAGATTTTTTAAAATCACGCCGAGGGCGGATACTCCTACAAAAATAAGCACAGCACTATTACAATAAAACCAGGCACTTAATAAATTATTACTCAAGGATTAGCTGCTAAAAACAAAAAAACACGCTAAAAGCGTGTTTTTTAAATAACCTATAACAACCCTAAAACCAGTCTCTATCGCGTACTAGCCTCAGTATAATCACGTGCAGGATATCCTGTGTATATCTGTCTTGGACGACCTATTCTTTGCCCTGGTTCGGACATCATTTCCATCCAGTGAGATACCCAGCCAGCTGTTCTTGCGATAACAAACATCACAGTAAACATATCTTCTGGAATCTTTAATGCTTTATAGATAATACCGGAATAAAAATCAACATTAGGATAGAGCTTTTTCTCAATGAAATAATCATCTTTCAAAGCATACTCTTCCAACGCCAATGCCAACTCAAACAAAGGATCATCACTAGGGAATTTTTCCAATACTTCGTAACAAGTCTCTCGAGTAATAGTTGCTCTTGGATCAAAGTTTTTATAAACCCTATGCCCAAAACCCATTAATCTAAAAGGATCATTCTTATCTTTAGCTTTGGCAATAAATTCAGGAATCCTATCCACTGTGCCTATTTCTGCCAGCATACTTAACACGGCTTCATTGGCGCCACCATGTGCGGGCCCCCATAAAGCTGAAATACCAGCAGCAACACAGGCATAAGGGTTAGCACCAGTACTACTGGCAAGCCTTACGGTTGATGTACTCGCATTTTGCTCATGATCGGCATGTAGAATGAACAATAAATTTAGCGCCTTCACTGCAACAGGGTCTATATAGTTATTTTCATCTATATATTGCTGACCTGGCAATGAAAACATCATATTCAGGAAGTTGTCACAATACCCCAGATCCAGTCGAGGATAAATAAAAGGCCAACCTACAGAATGTCGATAAGCAGCCGCAGCTATAGTCGGTACTTTCGCCACCATACGCATAGCAGAAATACGTCGATGCTCAGGGTCCTTCATATCAAGTTCACTATGATAGAAAGCCGATAGCGAACCCATGACACCTACCATCATAGACATTGGATGCGCATCATAATGAAAGCCATTAAAGAAAACCCTCAATGATTCATGGATCATTGAATGCTGTCTTATTTCACCCTTAAAAAATGCTAATTCCTGTTCAGTCGGTAACTCGCCATTCATTAACAAATAAGCAACTTCAATAAATGAACTGTTTTTTGCCAACTGTTCTATAGGGTAACCCCTATAAAGCAAGATACCCTTCTCTCCATCGATATAGGTAATAGCACTTTTACAACTTGCCGTAGACATAAAGCCAGGGTCAAATGTAAAAACACCCAGCTCTTTATTCAAAGTACCTATATCAACAGCAGGAATCCCAACAGATCCCTGCCGCAAAGGTAACTCGGTTTCTTGACCTGTTGCGTTATTTCTTATCGTTGCCGTGTCTTTAGTCATAAAGCTAAATCCCTTAATTGATAATCACTCAAAGCCTACTACAGAAAAAACACAAATGGAAATTATTTGCCGAATTTCTTACGGAACTTATCTACACGGCCTGCTGTATCTACAACACGTTGTTTGCCAGTATAAAAAGGGTGACACGAAGAACAGACCTCTACGTGTAAATCTTTACTCAATACTGAGCCTGTTTCAAATTTATTACCACAACCACAAGTTACAGTAATTTGCTTATATTCAGGATGAATTTCTGGTTTCATATTGCTTCCATATCGCCCTTAAAATGGGCTACATACATATTAGAGAACTGAGTATAATACGATTTACTAGACAATTCTGCAACATACAATTTCATATGCGTATTATTTCACTCAATGCAAACGGCATCAGAGCCGCTGAACGCAAGGGATTTTTTCCTTGGTTAGAACTACAAAATGCCGATATTATCTGCATTCAAGAGACCAAAGCCCAAACCGAACAACTTAAAGCCGAGGCATTTTGGCCTGAAGGTTATCATACTGCTTATCATGATGCAGAAAAAAAAGGCTATAGCGGCGTCGCCTTATACTGCCGTCAAAAACCTGATGAAATCATCATTGGCATGGGTGATGACGAATTTGACTGTGAAGGCAGATACATTGAGGCCAAATTCGAAAACTTAAGCGTCATCTCGCTCTACATGCCTTCCGGCTCAGCAAAAGAAGAGCGCCAGCAGGTTAAATATCGCTGCATGGACCATATGATGACTAAATTAAAAGACATGAAAGCCTCGGGACGAGACTATATTATTTGTGGTGACTGGAATATTGCTCATAAAAACGAAGATATTCGGAACTGGAAAGGCAATAAAAAAAATTCGGGTTTTTTGCCTGAAGAACGCGCCTGGCTAGATACCTTATTTGACGAAATGGAATTTGTAGACGCTTTTCGTGAGATAGAACAACAAGAGCATCAATACACCTGGTGGTCAAACCGCGGACAAGCCTGGGCTAATAATGTTGGCTGGCGGATCGACTACCAAATATTATCTCCGGGCTTAAAAGGCAAAGTATTATCCACTGAAATTTATAAAGAGCAGCGCTTCTCAGACCATGCACCACTCATTATCGATTACGATTTCTGAGTCGCAACAGCATACGGCGGACTAAAGTCCGCCCTACAACCCTTCTTTGTGTTGATGACGCATCAACACAATCACCAAAACAATGGCTGGTAGCCCAACTGCCGAAGCATAGATAAAAAAACTATGATAACCAAAACTATCAACCACAATCCCAGAGAAACCTCCCATCAACTTTGCAGGCAAGGTCATTAAGGAGCTAAACAAGGCATATTGGGTTGCCGTGTATGCACTGCTGGTAAGACTGGATAAATAAGCGATAAAAACCGATGTCGCAATACCACCACTTAAATTATCCGCACTAATCACCCCGGCCAATAACATTAAATTGGGCTCAGAAATAGCCAGCAAGGCAAATAATAAGTTGGTTAACGCCACCATAATGGCACCAAACAACAAGGGCCGCATAATACCGTAACGCACCACCATGACCCCACCGATCGACGCCCCAGCAATGGTCATAAAAAAGCCGAATATTTTACTGACATCAGCTATTTCTTTTTTGCTAAAACCCAAATCTAAATAGAAAGGGTTAGCCATTACCCCCATAGTAATATCACTCATCTTATACACAGCAATCAAGGCCAATATTATCAATCCTGCCTTGCCATTACGCCGGAAAAACTCAACAAAAGGACTGGCCACTGCATCAGCAAACCATACAGCCAAACGACCAACAGCAGATGTGGAACCAACAACAGCCTCCAATTCATGCTCGACCTGCTTAGATAACTCACTATCCTTGTGCTCAGGCTCATTAATTATTAATGTCGCTATCACGCCAACAGCCATAGTTGCAGCCATCACATAATAAGCCGTCTGCCAGTCAGTATAATCAGCAATATAAAAAGCCCCCGCACCAGCAACCAGCAATGCAACTCGATAACCTAAGACATAGGTCGCCGCCATCGCACCTTGAAACTCTGGAATTACTGCTTCAATCCGATAAGCATCTATAACAATATCCTGGGTTGCCGAACAAAATGCCACCCATACCGCGAATAAAGCGATGACTTTCAATTCTGACTGTGAGTCTGCTCCACCCATACCGATTAAACCAGCCGCAATGCCTAACTGAGCCAGCAACATCCAGCTACGGCGCTTTCCCATTAATTTTGTGAGCAAAGGTAAAGGCAGTCTATCGATAACAGGAGCCCAAAACACCTTGATTGAATAGGTAACACCCACCCAGCTAAAAAAGCCAATAACTGACCTGGCAACCCCTTCATCCCTAAGCCAGGCTGAAAGCGTGGAAAAAACCAGCAAAAAAGGTAATCCTGCAGAAAACCCTAAGAAAATCATCCCTAATACACGCGGCTGCGCATAAATAGAAAAAGCCTGACGCCATGTATTTACTTTTTTCATAAGCCCACAAACTAAAAAGCATCTTTTACGGTTGCAACATTACAACCCTAAAAGATGCTATAGGTTTTACCTGAATGCCAGATGAACTTATTGAATATCAATAAGTTCAAAAGCCAATTTACCCATTCACTAAATAATGGGTAAAGATACTTGCAAAATAGCCTAGCGCAATAACTGGCGCCCATTTCATATGACTAAAGAAGGTATATTTATGATTAGATGTTCCCATCAACGCAACACCCGCTGCCGACCCAACAGACAACATTGAACCACCTGTACCTGCTGTTAATGTCACCATCAACCATTGATACAAATCCATTTCCAGATTCATATTCAATACCGCAAACATCACTGGAATATTATCAACAATTGCCGAAATAAAACCCACTAGTACGTTAGCTGTCGTATCACCTAAGCCGTCATACATTGCACCTGAAAGTAATTCCAAATAACCGATATAACCTAAACCACCTACTGCAAATACAACACCGAAGAAGAAAAACAAAGTATCCCACTCTGCATCACGTACCTTATTGAAAATATCAAATGACTCATCATGATACAGTTTATTGATACTGAAACCGTAAATCATCAATACAGACAGACCCACCATCATGCCCATAAAAGGAGGTAAATGCAGGAACTGTTTAAAGCTTACTGCTGTAACAATTGTTAATAAAAACAAAACACAAACCTGAATAGCACCTGGCTTAAGGTAAATAGCAGCCTCATTAGTAGCAACTGGATTTTCATCAGGTACAGCCATATACATAAAGAAAGCAGGGATCACATAGTTAACAACAGAAGGAATAAACAGAGCAAAGAAATCAAAGAACTCAGCATAACCTGCTTGCCAAACCATTAAAGTAGTAATATCGCCAAAAGGACTGAATGCACCACCCGCATTTGCCGCAACCACCAGGTTAACCAGACCAATAGCAACAAACTTATCATTACCTTTACCTACCGCCATCACTACCGCACCAACCAATAGTGCAGAAGTTAAATTATCAGCAACAGCTGACAAGAAGAAAGTAATAATACCTGTTACCCAAAACAACTGTTTAAAGCTAAACTTTTTTCTGATCATCCAAGATCGTAGCGCTTCAAATACATTACGCTCAGCCATGGCATTGATATACGTCATTGCAACCAGCAAGAACAACATTAATGCGGCATATTCTTTTAGATTAAACTCAAACGCTTCGTGCAAATCTTCTGTTGAAACACCTGCCTCTGCTGCCAAAATAGCGGCATGAGCCCAGATAATACCCGCTGCTAAAATAACAGGCTTAGACTTACGTAACCCCGTAAACTCTTCAGCCATAACGAAGCCATAAGCAACGATAAAGATTAGAACCGTATAAATCCCTCTCTCAGTTCCTGTAAGACCTAAATTAGCAACAGACTCTTCGGCCTGCGCTAGTTGTGGCACTAATAACAAGCCAGCTAAGACTAATAACAATCGAAACAAAACAACCCCCTTCACGGATACGTAAATTAAAGCAAGACAAAATAACTCGCAATACTATCACTATATAATTAACTTTGTCATTTAATGCGTCTCAGTATATTATTAGCGGTCTTGATTTACTCGCAGTGAACGAACGAAAAATACCTTATGTATCAGTATAACGACGACGACCAAACCCTCATTAATGAGCGAGTCACCCAATACAGGGGACAAACCGAACGCTATCTAAAAGGCGAAATCGGTGAAGACGAATTCCGCGCACTACGTTTGATGAATGGGCTTTACGTTCAAACGCACGCCCCCATGCTGCGTGTAGCAGGACCTTACGGCCTATTGTCATCAAAACAATTGCGCATGCTGGCTCATGTCGCAAGAAAATATGACAAAAATTACGCCCACATCACCACCCGCCAGAACATTCAATTTAACTGGCCTGATTTAAAAGATGTGCCTGATATCCTGGCTGATTTAGCAAGTGTTCAAATGCATGCCATCCAAACCAGTGGTAACTGCTTACGTAACACCACAACAGATCATCTGGCTGGCGTAGCAACTGATGAATTGGAAGACCCTAGACCTTATTGTGAAATCATCCGTCAATGGACTATCTTGCACCCTGAGTTTGCTTATCTGCCACGTAAATTTAAAATTGCTGTCAGCGGTACCGAACAAGATCGTGCGGCAACTCAATTACACGATATCGGCCTGCATTTAGTTAAAAATGATAAGGGTGAAATTGGCTTTAGAGTATTAGTGGGTGGCGGCTTAGGACGAACACCCGTTATCGGTAAAGTGATCAGACCGTTCCTGGAAAAGAAACACATACTCTCCTATCTTGAAGCAATTGTTCGAGTGTACAACCTGAATGGTCGTCGCGACAATAAGTACAAAGCACGGATTAAAATCCTGGTCAGAGAAAGCGGCATTGAAAAAATGTCCGAATGGGTTGAAGCCGAATGGCAACAAATTAAAGATGGCATGGAAGTCAGTGATGAACGCTTTGCCGAGATGCAAGCACATTTCACTGCACCTGCTTATGAAGCAAATGCAGAACAGGACAGTTCTTTTGATGCAAATAAAGCACAATCAGCTGCTTTTTCTACCTGGCTTAAATACAATACCGCCGAGCATAAAACCCCAGGCTATAGAGCAGCCTTTGTTTCACTAAAAGCACCAGACTCTCCTCCAGGCGATATTACAGACAAACAATTGGATGAAATAGCTGAATTAGCAGACCAATATAGTTTTGGCGAAATAAGAACCACTCATAGACAAAACATGGTTCTGGCAGATATTAAACAAGCTGAGCTATTTGAATTATGGCAAAAACTTGATGCCTTATCGCTGGCAACACCCAACATTGGCACTGCAACCGATATGATTTGCTGCCCTGGATTAGATTTTTGTGCTCTTGCAAATGCTGGCTCAATTGGTATCGCCAAAGAAATCAATGAAGCCTTAGATGATCTTGACTACCTGCACGATATTGGTGATCTAAAAATCAATATGTCAGGCTGTATGAATGGTTGCGCCCATCAAAGTGTGGGTCATATTGGCATTTTAGGGGTGGATAAAAAAGGCGTGGAATGGTATCAACTGACTTTAGGTGGTTCATCTGAAAATGAAGCAGCTCTTGGCGAGAGATTAGGCCCGGCAGTTGCCAAAGACCAGGTCACCAAAGCGGTTACCCAGATTTTAGATGTCTATATCGCCCAACGCCAGGATGAAGAAATTTTCTTAGATACCGTAAAACGTATCGGCATCACTCCATTTCAACAAGCAATCTACTAAGGTCCAGTCATGAAAATAATTAAAGACAAACAAATTATAGAAGATAGCTGGAAGCATATTGCTGATGAGGAAGAAATAGCTAATGGCGACATTACCGTTTCTTTAACTCGCTGGAATAAAGAAAAAGACGCACTGGCTAATCATCAGGGAAATATAGGTATCAGAGTCGCACCCGCAGACGATGTTGCTGAAATTGCTGATGACTTAAAAAATATCGAGTTAGTTGCAGTCGAACTACCTGCATTTACCGATGGCAGAGCCTTTACCCACGCACGCCTATTAAGAAGCCGCTATGGTTACCAAGGCGAAATACGCGCTGTAGGTAGCTATATGGCTGACCAGGCGTTTTATTTACAAAGAGTTGGGGTTAATGCTTTTGAACTGGAAAATGAAGCAGAACTATCGGCAGCACTTTCTACGCTGAACGATTTTACTGTTAAGTATCAAGCCTCAACAAACTAAAGCAATTAAGGCCGAACACCCGTTCGGCCTCTAGGTTTTCCGTAGGGTGAAAAAACGCGAGTGCATTCCACCAATACAAGTCCAGTTGCGTAGTAAAACTTACCTAAACTCGCCTGTCGGATTGCGCTGGCGCTTATCCAACCTACACACTTAAGCAGTTTTTAACTATATCAAGAACTATTGCGGCACTGCTTGCTTGCTTAACAATTGATCAAATGCTGTTTCACTGACTTTCATTTTTGCCGCACCTTCCTCAACCATCGCCAATCCTTTTTCTAAGTTATTTTCACCCTCTTCAATTTGAGCTTTACCTTTAGCGATTAATTCATTCCCTTCTTCAAACTGTTTATTTCCCTCACTCCAGCTATCCCCTAACACTTTACTACTTTCACTATGCTGTAGCATTGGATTGATGACATTGGGGGTAGTGGAACAGGCTGTTGAAATTAATGGCAGGCTAATAATACAAATTAGTTTAGATATTTTATTCATAGTGACTCCTAATATTCTACTCTTTCGGTTTGAAAAAAGATTTTTGCATAGCTTAACACCGTTTAATTAATGTAGGCTTAACAACAAGAATTGCCGGATTACGCTGACGCTTATCCAGCCTACAAAAAAGCCAGAGGGATTGAGCCCCTCTGGCTTTTAAATTTAATACAGCCTATTGCTATTTATTTCAGAATACTTAGGCCTTTTAACAAGGTTAAGGCTTCATGCAAGGCATAATCACGAATATCTAAAGACTCTTTATCTTCTTTACTTTCTTTTGTGCTTTCATCCTTCTCATTGCCATTGCCATTGCCATTTTCCAAATGATGAGACAGGTCGGCTTCTTTTACTGGCTTAAACACTATACCTTCCAATGATTCTAGCTTGACCCTGGCCAAAGCAATATCAGGCTCTATACCTTCAGCCTGGATAGAGCGCCCCAAAGGCGTGTAATACCTTGCTGTTGTTAATTTAACCGCTGCCTTCCCCCCTGTTGGTAAAATGGTCTGCACAGAGCCCTTACCAAAGGATTTTTCCCCCATAATGACTGCTCGCTTATGATCTTGTAGAGCGCCAGCAACAATTTCTGAGGCTGAGGCTGATCCGGCATTAATTAATACCACTAAAGGCAATCCATTAATTTCATCCCCTGGCGCGGCATTAAAACGCATTTCTGAGTTTTTAATTCGGCCTTCTGTATAAACAATCAAGCCTTTTTCCAGAAAAGCATCACTCACTTCTACCGCGGCATTTAATACGCCACCCGGGTTATTTCTTAAATCCAGAACCAAGCCTTTTAAATCGCCTTGGTTTTCTTTTTTCAACTCAGCAATAGCCTCAATGACACCTTGCCCTGTTCTGGATTGAAAACTACTAATACGAAGATAGCCATAATCTGGCTCAAGCATTTTATTTCTTACACTTTTAACTTTGATAATAGCTCGGGTAATGTTAATTTTTAACGGCTTTTCTTCACCCTCTCTAATCACTGTAAGCAAAATATCACTACCTGGCTTTCCTCGCATGATCTTAACGGCATCAGATAGAGTCATGCCTTTTACTGGCTTTTCATCCAATCGAACAACCAGGTCACCAGCCTTCATACCCGCTCGTTCCGCTGGCGTATCATCTATAGGCGAAACCACTTTAACGAAGCCGTTTTCCATCGTTACTTCTATTCCCAGACCACCAAACTGCCCCATGGTGCCTTCTCTCAATTCCTTATATTGCTCAACATTCAGATAGGCTGAATGAGGGTCCAGGCCTGCAAGCATGCCTTTTATCGCATCTTCTAATAACTTCTTATCTGAAACGGGTTCTACATAATCCCTTTTAATGCGACCAAAAACCTCTGTAAAAGTCCTTAGCTCTTCATAAGGCAATGTAACCATTTCCTCTGAATCTATCTTTGCTATCTGCTCTAAGCTGTGATTATTATCATTGTCAGCAACAACAAGACTATTATCAATCTCGGCAATAGCATTACTGCTATCACGATCAGCAATGACTGTACCACCAATGCTCAAAAGAACACCCAACATGATACCCAGAAATAAAATCACACTATTTTTCTTTTTAAGCATACGATTTAACACTCCACCCGCTTATGTTTATAGATATATGAATATGCATCAGTATTATAACCGCATTTCCTATCCAACTTTTCCATGCCGAATCTTTCGACACCATTTAACCGGATTGACCGGCTTACCCTTTTTTCTAATACCAAAATATAAACCCGCGGCTGATCGGCCACCGCTCAATCCAACTGTTGAAATGACCATTCCCGCTTCAACCCAATCACCTTTAGCTTTATATAAACTCTGATTAAAAGCATATAACGTCATATAGCCTTTATCGTGCTTAATAATAGTCAACAATCCATATCCTCGCAACCAATCAGCATAAACAACCTGCCCTCGAGTAACGGCTCGGACCTCCTGACCCTCATTAGCCTTAATCAGAACCCCATCCCATCGACTATCAGAACGCCGCGCTCCAAACTTTTTGATCAGCGTCCCTTTAACAGGCCATGGCAATACACCCTTTAATTTAGCAAACTCTTTTATAAGCCCTTCATCAAAAGGAAAATCATCTTCAGCGTGTTCTAGCTGAAGGATTAAAGCAGCTAATTTTTTCTCACTTTGCTTAAATTGCTTTAACTGATGCTTTTTAGAGCGAAATTGCTGATTAATTTTAGCTAACACCGTCTTGCGTTCTGCCTTAGCTTGCAGAAGAATCGATTGCCCCTGTTTTTTTGCACTAAACTTCTGCTCTAACAGCAAGCTATCTTGACGACTATGCTGTTCTAATTCAGCTAAAACTAATAAATCCTGATTAATTACTGTAATTTTCTTTAATCTGGTTTTATTCAGAAAATCATAATAAACCATTATTCGACCTGACAACGAAGGATCTTGCTGGTTCAACATTAATTTTAGCTTTTCATTTTTACCCATCCCATAAGCCGCCTTAATCTGACTTTCTAGCCCCTGCTTTTGAGATTTAATTTCTTTCTGTTTAGCACTTCGTTGTTGCCTGTTTTTCTCCAGAGCCCGCTTCAGTTTATTAATTTGCCGCTCTATGCGAGCCAATTGACTCACACTTGCCCCATATTGAGTCTCAATTTTTTTCAACTCAACATGTAAAGATTGCTTCTGGTTTTTTAAATTGTTAACTGTTTTGGAAATTTGCTTTATTTTTACCTTGATTCCTGACAGCTCTTTAGTTTTATTTTCAACATCACCAGCCATGGATTCCCAACAAAATAAAGATCCAACAAGAACTAATAAAACAATATTAAGTTTCATATTAATGGCGATACAAAGGTTGAAATCAATTGACTAGTCCGTTGGGGCGCAGTGCTTTAGCCTGCTTTCATCACTAAAAACAGCAGGCTAAAGCACTGCGCCCCATACTATATTACTCTAAACTTAATGGCGTTGAGCTTAGGAGCTTGTCCGAGAATAGAAGTCGTCACGAGGGCTTTTTCCCCAGTAGGCTCTCTATTCTCGGACAGGCTCCTAGCACCCCTTCAACTTTGGTTTGATAACTAGCTTGGGTTACGTTATCGCGCTTTGCTTGATAAGCTAACCCAAGCTACATTATTTTACTCATCATCCCTATATTGTTAGACTCCTAGCAGTTCAATTAGATAAGAGAACGCCCTGTCATTTCGACAGGCTGGTCCACTGCTAAAATATTCAACATAGTCGGTGCCAAATCAGATAAACAGCCACCTTCAGCCAATGCGGCGGAACCACCCACATGTACTAATGGTACCAGGTTGGTTGTATGTGCCGTGTGTGCCTGCCCGGTTCCTTCCCCAACCATTTGTTCAATATTACCGTGATCAGCCGTGATCAACATTTGCCCATCCACTTCTTTTAGTGCAGCCACTAATTGCTGTAATGATGAATCGATGGTTTCAACTGCAATAATCGCTGCATCCAATACGCCTGTATGTCCAACCATATCGCAATTAGCATAATTACAAATAATAAGGTCATACTCGCCACCTTTGATAGCGCCAACCAGATGCTCAGTCACTTCTGCTGCACTCATTTCAGGTTGCATATCGTAAGTTTTAACTTTCGGTGAAGGCACTAAAATCCTATCTTCATTCTCAAAAGGCTCATCTCGCCCACCATTTAGAAAGAATGTAACATGGGCATATTTTTCAGTCTCAGCCAGGCGTAATTGCTTCATTCCTGCCGAACTCACCACTTCCCCTATACCATTTTTCACATCCACTGGTGGATAGGCAATCTGATAATCAAAATCTTGATGATATTGCGTTAAGGTTGCATAGTAACCCCGGTGTGGTTCACAACCACGCTCAAACCCATCAAAATTAACTTCAGTCAATGCGCGTGAGATTTCTCTCGCTCTATCGGCACGAAAATTCATAAAAACCACTGAATCTTCAGGATCAAGTACGATGACCTGTCCATTCTCATCCAGAACAGCCGTTGGCAATACAAATTCATCGGTTTCATCTCTGGCATAAGCCTGTTCCAAACCTTGTGCTGCCGATTTTACTTTATGCTCTGTTTCACCTTTAGCAATTAAAGCATGCGCAACTTCAACCCTTTCCCAGCGATTATCTCTATCCATTGCATAAAATCGACCCGTAATCGAAGCAATTTGTCCCGCACCCAATTCTGAAAATTTTTGATCCAGCAACTGAATTGAACTTGCTGCACTTTTTGGCGGCACATCACGCCCATCTAAAAAAGCATGCAAATAAACTTTTTTCAAACCACGTTTAACGGCCAGCTCAATCATTGCAGCAATTTGCAATTCATGACTATGCACCCCACCAGGAGATAACAAACCCATAATGTGTAAAGCTTTATCTTTTTCTAAAGCTTCATCAACTGCTTTACACAACACTTCATTAGAGAAAAATGAGCCTTCTTTAATAGCCGTAGTGACTTTAGACAGTTCTTGTCGCATTAAACGACCACTGCCGATATGTAAATGTCCTACTTCAGAATTACCCATTTGCTGATCAGGTAAGCCCACTGAATCGCCCGCACAATCAAGCAAAGTCGCTGGATAGTCTTTCTGTAACTGATCCCAACACGGCGTATTTGCCATAGCAATCGCATTATTGCTTTGATCTTCTCTATACCCGAACCCATCAAGAATTAATAACACTAATGGTTTTGGTCTACTTGTCATGACTTTTACTCTCCACTTCAGCTATTAATAATTTTAATAAGCTGATAATAATTAAAAAAAACGCTCTTACATAAAAATTAAATATTAAGTCTCTCAGCCTGCCATTTAACATGCGCACATTTAAATGTTACTATTTATAACAATTCGAATACTTTTATAAAAAAGACAGCATCTTCAGCAATTTAACAGCTAGTTTTTCAAGTTTTTATTTTGTTCGCTGGGCTAATAGACTAAAATAGTTCGCTTATACTAATACACGTTGGCACTTTATGTGTATAAATAATTCTCATGACCTTGTATTTTACTTATTAAATACCCGTCATAAGCTGTAACAAATCAAAGGTTTACACATATGGAAAACAGCAGGGAAACAAGTCTTTATAATGATGCAGATATTAATCGCGCTGCACGCTGCTTAAAGGCAATGTCACACCCCTTACGCCTAAAGATTCTCTGTGTTTTAGGCACCGAATCAATCAGCGTACAAGATATAGTTGAACAAGTGGGTACGAGTCAAAGTAACATTTCACAACATTTAGCTATTCTTAGAGAAAAAGATATACTCGGTTATAAAAAAGAAGCTAACCGTGTTTATTACTATATTGACGACAAACGCATGTTACAACTTATCAGCATGATGCGAGATGTCTTTTGCACCTCGTGCTAACCCTCTAATAACTAACAACTCTTTACAATGGATCAATACATAGAATTTATCACCAACCATTACTTGCTATCTCTGGCATTTATAGTCGTGGCTTACCTGTTACTTCAAGAACTATTTGAAAGTACATTCAACAAATACCAAGGACTATCGCCTTTACTTGCTGTGACCAAAATGAACGATACGGAAACGGTGGTCATTGATGTTCGTGATCCACATGACTATATTAAAGGCCATATTGAAAGTTCAATCAACGTTCCTTTAGCCAAACTTTCAGAAAAATTAAATTCTATAGAAAAATACAAATCTAAACCCGTGATTGTAGTTTGTCAGACAGGAACACGCAGCGTGCCAGCCTGTAAAACATTGACTAAAGCTAACTTTGAACATGTTTTCAATATGGTTGGCGGTATGCAATCATGGGAAGACAATAATTTCCCAAAGAAAATCACCAGTAAGAATAAAGACTAATTTCCACCCCATAAACCATTTACTTTTCAAACATAATCAAAATCATGGCAGAACAAAATACAACGGAAGAAAAGCAATTCTCAATCCAAAAAATATTTACTAAAGATATCTCTTTTGAAACCCCTAATTCACCTAAAATTTTTACTGAAAAATGGGAACCCACTGTAGATTTCAATCTTGGAACAAACGTAGAAGCCCTGGAAGATACACTGTTTGAAGTTTCATTATCTGTCACTGTCACAGTTAAATGTAAAGAAACCACTGCCTATTTGGTTGAAGTCACCCAGTCGGGTATTTTTTCACTCGCCGGTTTCTCTGAACAAGAAATGGGGCCGATGGTGGGTAGCTTTTGTCCTAATATTTTATTCCCTTACGCAAGAGAAGTTGTTTCTGATCTTGTGGCTAAAGGTGGCTTTCCACAATTATTACTTGCCCCTGTAAATTTTGATGCCTTATATGCTCAACATTTGCAACAAGCACAGCAAACACAAGCGCCAAGCACCAACACTGTAAATTAATGAACCCTTCAATCAGCGTCCTGGGCGCTGGCTCATGGGGAACTGCGCTTGCAATACAGGCAGCCAGAAGTGGCTGCCGCACTCTATTATGGGGGCATAGTCCTGAACACATGGCTGCTTTATCCCTTGCTAGAGAAAACGCTCACTATTTGCCAGGATTAGCATTCCCTGAAAATCTTGCAACAACAGACAGCCTGGAAGAAGCCGTTAACTTCAGTTCTCTAATCTTAATATCGGTACCTAGCCATGCTTTTGGCGATACCCTAAAAAAGATAAAGCCCTTTATCAATAATGAAACTGAAATAGCCTGGGCTACCAAAGGTTTCAACCCTGACGATGGCGCCTTATTAAACAAGATAGTTGAACAAACTCTTTCTGAGGATATCCATACCGCGGTTTTATCAGGACCTACTTTTGCTAAAGAAGTGGCTACAGGCTTACCCACTGCAATCACAATTGCATCTGCGACCCCTGAGTTTTCTGAAAAAATTGCAAATATCCTCCACAACCATTGTTTTAGAGTCTATACCAGTAGTGATATTGTTGGCGTTCAAGTCGGTGGAGCTGTCAAAAATGCTCTGGCCATTGCCGCAGGGATTGCTGATGGCCTGGGTTATGGCGCCAATACCAGATCAGCCCTAATTACCCGCGGGCTACAAGAAATCATGCGTCTTGGCACCAAGCTCGGCGGCCAGACTGACACCTTTATGGGCCTGGCAGGACTTGGCGATCTTATTCTCACCTGTACAGATAACCAATCAAGAAACCGTCGCCTGGGGATTGCTTTAGGCGAAGGCAAAGATCAGGAAATCGCGCTTAAATATATTGGACAAGAAGTGGAAGGCATTTCAGCAGCAAAGGAGGCTTATTTGCTTGCTCTTAAGCATAATATCGAAATGCCTATTATTGAACAGACTTATAAAGTTTTATATCAAAACCTGGCTCCTCGTACTGCCGTGCAAAATCTTTTGGCTAGAGACCAAAAAGCCGAGTATTAAGCGACTTTCTTGGGTAGAAGAACACTATCCTGACTCTCTGCAATTTAAAAAAGGTGGATTACGCTGTCGCTTATCCACCCTACAGCTTTGCTTAACCCTACACAGCCGCATCTTAATCCAAGCATTGGCGAACAGTCTCTGCAACAGATCATTCCGTTGTTCTTCTGACCTTATATCGCTCACTCAAGCCCATCGCAGACTCTATTCTAAATAAAAATCAATTTTATTTAGAAAAATAACTAGGCTAAATAAAAAATATGTATTATTATTAAATTAACACTTATTTTTTATGTAGTTATATGCTTAAGCTAAAGTAAGCTGTAACCAAAACAATTTAAGGAAAGGCCATGTTACATATTATCAGCAACTTCCCCATCCCCCCCTCTTTTCTAGAAAACACACACTCGGGTGATACTGTTATTTTTACCGATAATGCTATTTTTGCAGTAAAACAAAATAATTCAGAGACCACGACATTAATCCAAAAAGCTTTTAGACATATTAATTTATGTGTCCGGAAAGCCGATTTGCTTATTAAAGACATTTCAAATACCGAGTTATTACGCGGTGTAACAATACTTGATGATACGCAATATATTAATGCAACAGCAGAAGACTTTGTGATTAAATCCTGCAATTAAGTTAACAGGACGCATAAAATGTGCTGACGATAGGAAGTGCATCATTCCGAAAGATACGCTTCGTCCCTATGCTAATGATTGTCTTAACTTAACATGGCTATTAACAAAGCACAGCTTAGCAAAAAACTAGCCTATCTTGTTCCCATGCTCCCGCGAGGGAATACGATGGGAACGAGAAACCTGTGGTTTGTTCACAGGCAATCACTTTTCCTAAGCATCCCACTCCGTAGCCGTTCTTATGACAAATAAATACACTACATTTAAATCAGCCTTGGGCTATGAAGGCAAAGTGTTTGCTCTCTATAAGTACCAGATAGAGACCCAAACTCGGCTGTTAAAAAAAATACAGTCTCTACTACCTGAGCACTTGTCTAGTCACGTCCTATATTGTGTGTTGAACAACAAAAAACTTTCTCTTTATACGGACTCCGCTATTTGGTCATCGCAATTACGCTTTTACCACCAAACTATTCTGCAGGCGCTACTAAGGACTCACAGCGGGGTTATTGAAACACTGCAAATAAAGATTATTCCACAAACGATTAAACAAGACGACTCGGAAGAAAAGGAACATAAAACACTTCCTTCAAGCGAAAATATTGATTTTATTTTGCAGCAGGCTGAACAGCAGAGTGATGAGACACTAAAAAAGGCCTTACTAAAATTAGGGAGTACTTTTAAAAAGAAATCTAAAGCGCAATAAAAAAGGGCACACTCTGATTTATCATACGCTCTGCAACAGGACGTTATTGCAGAACATATACAGAGTGCATGCGCACCCTTATAAACCAAAATGTACCCTTAGAGAGTTCAGACTGAGCTTTAAGCTCGATTTAAGCTACTCTTCCTCAGCAGAGGAAGGAATTGAACGCATAAATGTTATTGGGGCTTCTTCTTCACTTTCAAAGGAGACCATTTCCCATGCATCTTTATTTTCTAGTAAAGCTAGCAACAGCTTATTATTCAGAGCATGTCCTGATTTAAAGCCTTTAAATTCACCTATCAGACTATGCCCTAGCAAGTATAAATCACCAATAGCATCTAATATTTTATGCTTTACAAACTCATCAGCATAACGAAGACCATCTTCATTTATTACTTTATCATCATCTACAACAATAGCATTATCCAGACTGCCACCCAAAGCCAGGTTGTTTTCCCTTAAAAACTCTATATCCTTCATAAATCCGAAGGTTCTCGCTCGACTCACCTCTTTTACAAAAGTGGTAGATGAAAAATCCATCACTGATGTTTTAAGATGATCAGGGAATGCTGGATGATCAAAATCAATGGTAAATGTTACTTTAAACCCTTCGAATGGTTCAAAAGCAGCCCATTTATCACCCTCTTCAACTCGAATAGGTTTTTTTATCCTAATATACTGCTTAGGAGCGTCTTGTTCAAATACACCCGCCGACTGTAATAAGAACACAAAAGGGCCTGCACTTCCATCCATAATAGGCACTTCTGCTGCACTAACATCAACTATTGCATTATCAATCCCAAGACCAGCAAGAGCAGATAACAAATGCTCAATAGTAGCAACTTTGACACCGCCTTTGACCAAAGTCGTAGATAGCATTGTTTCCCCCACATTTTCTGGAGTTGCCCCTATGGTAACAGGCTCATCCAGATCAACACGACGAAAACATATTCCAGAGTCTGCTTCTGCCGGGTGTAAAGTCAAATAAACCTTATCCCCACTATGTAAGCCAACCCCTGTTGCTCTAATTGTATTTTTTAGTGTTCTTTGCTTAATCATATAATGCTATCGATAAAAAATTGATTACCGATTTTACCACACTTCCTGTAAACAAACTTAATCCGCCTGACGTCTTAAGAACGCAGGAACATCCAGATAATCCAGATCGACATCATTCTTAGGTTGAGCTCCAAAACGGGTTTCTCTTGTTTCTTGCTTACTTTGCCTGATAACGGTTGGTTTATCTAACACGTCATAATTAACATCACCGGTAGCTGCTTTTTGTACAACCAATTTAACCGGTGAGTTTACTGCAGCCACTTTATTATCACCCATACCAGTGGCCACTACAGTCACTTTAATTTCATCACCCATTTCAGCATTAGTTGCCATACCAATTTTCATATCAGCATCCTCTGAAGCGAAAGCATGCATGATGCTTCCAATTTCATCGAACTCAGTCAGATCCATATCGGCGGCAGTCACATTAACCAAGATGCCTTTAGCGCCTTGCAAGTTAATATCTTCTAATAAAGGACAAGCAATCGCTTTTTCTGCTGCTTCTCTTGCACGGTTGTCACCAGAAGCAGAACCTGAGCCCATAATGGCTGCCCCCATATTAGTCATCACTGTTTCAACATCGGCAAAATCGACATTGATCAAACCAGGGTGAGTTATTAATTCGGTAATACCCTGTACAGCATCTAATAAAACATCATTAGCGGCTTTAAATGCATTACTGACCGATAAATTACCACCCAACACGGGTAATAGTTTTTGATTTGGAATAATGATCAATGAGTCAACATATTTTTCCAATTCACGGATACCTTCTTCAGCAACCAGCGTCTTCTTTTTACCTTCAAAATTAAAAGGTTTTGTAACCACGGCCACTGTTAATACACCAAGCTCTTTTGCAACTTCAGCTATCACTGATATTGCACCCGTTCCTGTTCCGCCACCCATACCCGCTGTTAAGAAAATCATATCCGCACCATCAATGACTTCTTTAATATGCTCTCTATTTTCTTCCGCGGCTTGTCTACCCACTTCAGGCTTAGTTCCTGCTCCTAAACCTTTTGTTAACTCAATACCTAGCTGCACTTTAGTCTCAACATTTAATCGACGTAAAGCTTGTGCATCTGTATTTGCACATACAAACTGAACACTGTCTATATGACTTTCGATCATATGGTCAACAGCATTACCGCCACCGCCACCTACACCGATAACCTTAATAACAGCCCCATCTGTACTCATATCCATTAATTCATATTTCATTTTCACGTCCTCAATCACACCCACAATTTAAAAATTACCTTGAAACCAACTCTTCATTCTGGCCCAAACACCTTCACCACTTCCATTCAAACTCTCTGTTCTACCATGGTGATCCCTGCCATATAACAACAAACCAACACCAGTAGAATATATTGGATTTTGCACTACATCTGTTAAACCTGAAACGTGCTGCGGCACACCCACCCGAACAGGCATATGAAAAATTTCTTCAGCCAGTTCAACCAAACCTAAAATCTTAGAACTTCCACCTGTAACAACCATACCCGCAGCTATAATATCTTCGTAACCACTCCGTCTTAATTCTGCCTGCACTAATAACATTAACTCTTCATAGCGGGGCTCAACAATTTCAGCTAGATTATGCGCTGAGATCTTTCTTGGCGCTCTATCACCGATACTCGGCACATCAATCATCTCTTCGGTATCAACCAACTGTGTTAGGGCACAGGCATATTCACGCTTAATCTCTTCCGCACTCTTTGTTGGCGTTCTTAATGCAACCGCAATATCATTGGTCACCTGATCACCTGCAATCGGAATAACAGCAGTATGTTTAATCGCGCCTTCTGAAAAGATGGCTATATCAGTGGTTCCGCCACCGATATCTATTAAACAAACACCCAACTCTTTTTCATCTTCTGTTAATACTGAAGTACATGATGCCAGTTGCTCTAAAACAATATCCTCTACCTCTAGCCCACAACGTCTAATACATTTAATAATGTTTTGCGCTGCACTGACACTGCCTGTCACCATGTGAACTTTTGCTTCCAGCCTGATACCTGACATACCTATTGGCTCTTTTATGCCGTCTTGCTGATCAATCACAAATTCCTGTGGCAATATATGTAATATTTTTTGATCGGCAGGGATGGCAACAGCTCGAGCTGAATCAATCACTCTGTCTATATCATATTGCATCACTTCTTTATCTTTAATTGCGACGATGCCATGAGAATTTAAGCTCTTAATATGACTTCCGGCAATACCAGCAAAAACGGATTGTATTTGGCAACCGGCCATTAACTCTGCTTCTTCCACTGCGCGCCGAATTGAATGTACTGTTGATTCAAGGTTAACGACTACCCCTTTTTTCAAACCTTTTGATGGTGAAGAGCCTATCCCGATAATTTCAATTTCATTACTCCCGGTATGCTCCGCCACAATAGCAGCCACTTTTGAAGTCCCAATATCCAGGCCTACAATAATATTTCTTTCTGTTTTCTTTGCCATACTCAATTCGCTTTATGTTTTTTTCATTTCAGCTATTTTCTTCCAATCTATTTCTGCTGCACCTTGTTTCCACCTTAAGGCGTATCCATTTGAATATCTCAAATCAACAACAGCAATACCTGCTATCTGTTCTTGTCCAATTAATGGAATCGTCTTTAAAAATCGCTGTATTTTTTTTAAAGGCTGATTTCGTCCTGCATTTAATTCCATTTTATTCTGTAACTTTATATTCCACGCTCTTCTTTCATTTATCCTAAACTTGCTCAACAGCATTCCCTGTTCACTCAGGTCTATTGATAAAGTATTTATAATCTCTAGCATTTTCTGCTCATAACCAGCAGGCCCCTCTAATAAAGGCAGCCGACTAAAATCTTTTATTTTCTCAGGTTTAAATATTTCTCCATCAGCATTTAACAATGCATCACTGCTCCACCTTACAACGGGTGATTGCTCTTTAATCGCAATATTAAAAGCATCTGGCCAAACCCTCTCGACTCTTACGGTATCAACCCATGGCAAAGACTTTACTGCAGCCTGTACCTGTTGAATATCAACATTGTAAAACCCATTTAGAAGTTGTTCGCGCAATACCTCTTTAACCTTCTGTTTTGCTATGTATTGAAATGCGCCTTCAATTCTTACATATTTCACAGGTAGCCAATCAGCCCCCTGAGCTTTCACTTCCTGCCAACCTTGCCAGCCTGCGATGAGTAAAAAAAACCCACCTAACAACAGCGTAACCCTGGTTTTATTCATTCACACTGGTTTCTAAAATACGCCAAACCAGCTCATCAAAATCACAGCCCTCTGCTTTTGCAGCCATAGGTACCAAACTGTGATCGGTCATACCTGGCACGGTATTCACCTCAATTAATTGAGCACTACCTTGCTGATCAATAAACACATCAACACGCCCCCAACCAGTCACATCAACAACCTGACATGCTTTAACTGCCAATGCTTTTAACTCATTTTCCTGTTGCTCAGACAAGCCACAAGGATGATGATACTGTGTTGTATTTGATTGATATTTAGCTTCATAATCATAAAATGCATGATCAGTTTGCAATCTAATAACTGCTAACGCTTCTCCATCCAGCACAGCAACGGTATACTCTTCTCCCGTAACCCATGCTTCTACAAGCACATCACATTGATAATTTTCTGCAAGTATTAAGGCTTTTCTTAATTCATCCTCGTTATTAGCCTTACTCATACCGATACTTGACCCTTCCTGAGCTGGCTTGACTATAACTGGAAAACCCAAGCTCTCTACGCATGCATCTATTTCTTTTTCATTCTTTAAAACAAACCACTTAGGAGTTGTCAGTCCAAAGCCTTTCCAGCAAAGCTTGGTTCTCAGCTTATCCATACTCAATGCCGAAGCCATAACACCCGAGCCTGTATAAGGTATTTTCATCACCTCTAATACGGCTTGTAAAACCCCATCTTCCCCACCTCGACCATGAATAATATTAAAAACTCTATCAATATTATGTCCCACCAGTGCCTCAATAAGGCTTTCTTTAACATCAACCGCAAAGACATCTATTCCCTGTCTTTTCAATGCTTCAAAAACTGCCGTACCACTGTTAATGGAAATCTCTCTTTCAGCAGCCGAACCACCCATCAGCACAGCAACACGGCCAAAATCTCCAGCCTGCTTTATAGTTAATGCTTTCACAGTGCTTCACCTACTCTACAAACTTCTGTCTTCAAACTTACATTTTGCTGCTGTTGAACTTGCTGCTGTATATGAGCAATTAATGCTTCAATATCTGCAGCCGTCGCATTCCCTGTGTTTTCTATAAAATTTGCATGTTTTTCTGATACACAGGCACCACCTATTGCATAGCCTTTTAGTCCGCAAGCTTCTATTAATCTTGCCGCATAATCACCTGTAGGATTCTTGAACACTGAACCACAGGTTGGTTTATTAGTCGGTTGAGTCAAGTTTCTTTTTTCAAGCAAGTCTTTTATTTTTTGCTGACTTAACTCTGATTCGTCCTGGGTCAATTTTAATTCCACCGACAAAAACCATCCCTCCTGTAACCCTTTCACCGAACGGTAAGCCACTTCAAATTCATTAACCCCACGTCTTTTCACTACGCCGCTGGCATCAATCATTTCAACACTATCAACTATATTCCAGGTCTCGCCACCAAAGGCTCCAGCATTCATTTTTAAGGCTCCCCCCATAGTGCCAGGGATACCCGCTAAAAACTCTGCTCCTGCCAGGCCCAGGCCCATACAAAATCGTGCGACATGTGCACACGGCACACCTGCTTCCACATAGACCTTGTTTGAGTCGACCAGCTGCATATCCTTTAATCTGCCTCGGGTATTAATGACTGTGCCTTTAATCCCGCCATCGCGTACCAACAGATTACTGCCCAAACCTAACCAGGTGACATTTTCCTCTTCAGGCAAGGTTTTTAGGAATGCAATTAAATCCTCTCTTCCTTCAGGCAAATACATACGCTCCGCGGGGCCTCCTACTCTCCAGCTGGTGTATTTAGCCAATAGCTCATTATTCAGTAAGGTACCTTTCATTTTTTTAAAGCTGCAGTTAGTTGTTCAGGCAATTCAGCTGAAATTTGTCCAACATTTCCAGCACCCATCGTTAACAGCACATCATCTTTTTGCACGATACCTGCCAATATAGTCGCCAGTTCACTATGATCTTTTACAAACACGGGATTAACCTGACCTCTAACTCTTATCGCTCTTGATAAGGTCTGCCCGTTTGCTCCTGCTATTTCAGCTTCCCCAGCGGTATAGATATCTAATAAAATAAGCACATCAACGCTAGATAAGACCTCTACAAAATCCTCAAATAAATCTCTGGTTCGGGTATATCTGTGCGGCTGAAAAACCACCACTTTTCGCCTATCTGGCCAGGCTTGACGCATAGCCTCTAATGTTGCAGCAACTTCTCTTGGGTGATGCCCATAGTCATCAACCAATGTTATATGTCCATCGCTCAGCTCTATATCACCATTTAATTGAAACCGTCTGCCAATACCTTTAAAGGTTTCTAAACTTTTAACAATCGCCTGGTCATCTACATCAAGGCGGGTAGCAATTGTTATTGACGCCAGGGCATTTAACATATTGTGCCAACCGGGCATATTAAGTGTGACCTGTAATGTCTTATGGTCCCCCCAGCGTTCAACTGTAAAAGAGGTTTGCATGCCTATTTGCTTAATATTTGTTGCCCGAACATCAGCATCTTTATGCACTCCATAAGTTTTAACTGGCTTGGCAATTTCAGGCAAAACTTCTCTTACCCCTGCATCATCCAGACACATAACTGCTAATCCATAAAAAGGTAAATGATGCAAAAACTCCAAAAAAGTATCTTTTAAGCGTTGATAACTACCACCGTATGTTTCCATATGGTCTTGATCAATATTTGTCACTACTGCCATCATTGGCTGTAAATGTAAAAATGAGGCATCACTTTCATCAGCCTCGGCCACTAAATACTGCCCTAAACCTAACTTTGCATTGGTTCCTGCACTGTTTAACCGGCCTCCAATAACAAAAGTTGGATCTAATCCCCCTTCTGCAAGTATGCTTGCGGTTAAACTGGTAGTGGTGGTTTTACCATGAGTCCCGGCAACTGCAATACCAAATCTAAAGCGCATTAATTCCGCCAGCATTTCAGCTCTTGGAATAACAGGAATTCTATTGGCGTAAGCGGCTTTAACTTCTTCATTCTTTTTATCAACCGCTGTAGAGGTCACCACCACATCTACATTTTCGACATTTTCTTTTGTATGCCCAATAAAAACAGTAACGCCTTTTTCTTTTAGCCTTTCGGTAACGGCACTTTCTTTAATATCAGATCCCGAAACTTCGTAGCCCAAATTTGATAATACCTCGGCGATACCACTCATCCCCGTACCACCAACGCCTACAAAATGAATTTTGTTTATAATGCCTAATAACTGTGTAGGTCTTTGTATATCTGGCATATTCATCTGTTCGCTTCCTGTATACATGCATTCGCAACAACGACTGTTGCATCTAATCTTGCTTTCTCTTTTACTGCTCGACTCATTTCACTTAATGAGCCTTTAATCTTTTGAATCGCCATGATCAGTGAGGTTGCATTAAAATCGTCTTGTTTTAACAGCACTGCCGCCCCTGCATCAGCCAAATATCTTGCATTAGCCGTTTGATGGTCATCTATTGCATGAGGTAAGGGAATAAAAATAGCGGGAACTGCTGCGGCCGCTATTTCACTTACTGTCATTGCACCTGCCCGACAAATCACCAAATCAGCCCACTGATAAGCAGAGGCAATATCTTCTATAAACTCAATTGCTTGTGCGTCAACAGCCTGTTCTGCGTATTTTTTTGCGACCAATTCTAGAGACGCTGTCCCTGTTTGGTGCTTCACTTCAATATTGCTAAAAGTTGCCGCCGCCGCTGGCACAATATCATTTAAAACTTTTGCACCCTGGCTCCCTCCGACCACTAAAATACGAAAGGCTCTATCTAAGTCTTCATGCCAGATTTCTTTATCAGGAAAATCCAAAAAGTGTGACCTTAAAGGATTACCGGTGAACAATGCCTTAGCCGTTACCGGAAAGCTTTCTGGAAACGCTTCTAACACTCGATCAGCTTTTTTTACTAACAATCTGTTTGTTGTTCCTGGCACTCGGTTTTGTTCGTGTATCACTAATGGAATACCCATCAAGCTAGCCATCATGCCACCAGGCCCGGCTACATAACCGCCCATACCTAATACCACATCGGGTTTACGCCTACGTAACACCTTAAATGCCTGCCAAAATGCTGTTAACAATAATTTCAGGTTTCTAATTTGTGCGCCTATACCTTTACCTCTTAACCCCTGCACAGACAACCAGTCTATTTCTATCCCATTAGCAGGAACAACCCGGCTTTCCATGCCTCGCTTAGTCCCCATCCAGCTGACATCCCAGTCTTTAGATTTTAAAAATTGAGCAACAGCAAGCGCAGGAAAGACATGTCCTCCTGTACCACCCGCCATAATCACGATTCGTTGCCCCATTAAACCTGTCCTCTACGTTGTCCTAATTGTTTCTCTGTAATTTCGCTATAAACACGAAATAATAATGCCATCGCAGCACACATAACGATCATGCTACCGCCGCCATAACTCATCAGCGGCAAGGTTAATCCTTTGGTTGGCAAAATACCCATATTGACGCCCATATTTATAAAGGCCTGAAAACCAAACCAGATTCCCAGTCCATAAGCGACAAAGGCGGCAAACTTTTCATCGACTTGCTCTGCTTTGACCGCAAGTTCAAAGGTATGCCATAGCAACAGACTAAACAGAATAATTGTTGTCATCACCCCTAGCAGTCCTAATTCTTCCGCCAATACTGAAAATAAAAAATCAGTATGTGCCTCGGGCAAATAAAATAACTTTTGTATCCCACTACCCAGTCCAACACCAAAAATTTCACCTCGGCCAAATGCAATTAATGCCTGCACCAATTGGAAGCCAGTATTTTGAGGATCCGCCCAGGGGTCAATAAACCCCGTTACTCTGGCCCAGCGATAAGGTGAAAAATAAACTAATAACATGGCCAGTAATGCAACGATGGCAATTAATATTAAAAACTGCCATAAACGCGCACCACTTAAATACATAACGCCCATTGCTATCACTAAAATAACAACAGCTGATCCGAAATCAGGCTCCATCAACAATAAAAAACAAGCGATGGAAAACAGTAGCAAAGGCTTTACTAAGCCATAAGTTGACTGTTGCACATGCTCCTGATGTCTTGTTACATAACCTGCCATATACACCACAGAAAAAAATTTAACAATTTCTGACACCTGCACTCTTATTCCTGCAATAGCCATCCATCGGATACTGCCTTTAACTTTAATACCAATGCCTGGTATCAAAACAAACACCAGCAAGGCCAAACCAGCAATAAACAACCAGGGGCCCATTTGCTCCCAAAATTTCAAAGGGATAAAAGCAACAACTGTTGCTACCGTCAGGCCAAGAGCTATATGTATCAATTGCTTAACAGGGTAATGCAAATAATTATTTGCCACCCTCTCACCCAAATGTAAGGACGATGAGGTGACTATAATAAAACCCATAATCAATAAACTAGTGCAGATGAACAGTAAAAAATAATCCATATGAATCGCTGGTATATACGGCTTTTCATTCATAGCAACAATTCCATCACTGCAGCAGTAAACTTATCCCCTCTATCCTGATAGTTTTTATACTGATCAATACTGGCACAAGCAGGGCTTAACAACACATTATCGCCCTCTTCTATTAAAGTTGCAGCTAGCTGCACCGCGTGTTGCACTGATTCGACCTTATATGTCGGCACACTTCCATTGATCGCTGCCTCTATTAAGCCAGCATCTTTGCCCATCAACACTACGCTCTTTGCATTAGCTTTTATTGCAGGAATTAATTCCTGCATATCAGCTCCTTTTGCATCACCACCAGCAATCAAAATAACTTTGTTTTCATATCCTTGCAGTGCTGCCACGCAGGCACCAATATTGGTTGCTTTAGAATCATTCACCCAGGTAGCGCCTTTAACCTTCGCCACTCGCTGCATTCTGTGATTCAAACCGCTAAACTTCTGCAATGCCTTACACATAGCCTCGACATTCAACCCCAGCACTGATCCAATGGCTAATGCAGCCAATGCATTAGCCACATTATGTGATCCTTCTAGCGGTAGATCTTGTTGTCGCATTAAAGGCAGCTCATTATTCATCAAATAATTATCACCTTGCTGATTTTGCAGGTGAAAGCCTTTATTTTTCTGTATGGAAAAGTAAACAGTCTCTCTACCTTCAATTGCCATTTCCTTCACTATAGGGTCATCTGCATTTAAAACCATGACTCCATCACCTGAAAAAACCTTTTGTTTTTCCTGTGCATAACCCTTAATTCCATCGTGTCTGTCAAGATGGTCAGCAGAGATATTTAATACCGTCGCTACTCGTGCATTTAATATTGATACTCTCTCCAATTGAAAACTTGAGAGCTCAATGACATATAATTCAACCGAATCATCTATCAGATCTAAGGCAGGAATACCTAAATTACCGCCTATGGCTGTTTTTACCCCGGAAGCCTGTCCCATTGCTCCCAACATTGTTGTTACTGTACTTTTGCCATTGGAGCCAGTTATCGCGACTATAGGTTTTTTTGTACAGCAAGCGAATAAATCAATGTCACTGACTAACTTTGCACCAGAAAAAAGTGCTTTTTGTATTGATTGCTCTTGTAAAGAAACACCGGGACTCACTATTAAATGAGTCGCCACATTAAATGCGGCTTCATCAAATCCACCTGTAAATACCGGTGTATCCGGATAATCAGCTAACAGCGAGTCATTTAATGGTGGCTTATCTCGACTATCAATCACCGCAAAAGGAATACCCTGCTGGTGCAAAAATTTTGCCACAGAAAACCCCGTTTCACCCAATCCTACAACCAACACCTTTGCTTCATTATTCAATGATAACTGAGCATTCAAGCATTCTGATATGGCCTCTCTATCCATGATCATCTTAATTTTAAGGTTGCTAGACCAATCAAAACTAAAATCACGGTAATAATCCAAAATCGAACAATAATTCTTGGCTCAGGCCAGCCTTTTAATTCATAGTGATGATGAATTGGTGCCATCAAAAACACCCGTTTCCCCCTCAATTTATATGAAGCGACCTGAATGATGACAGAGACCGTTTCAACCACAAACACGCCGCCCATAATCATCAACACAATTTCCTGGCGTACTAATATGGCTAAAATACCTAATGCCGCACCCAATGCTAAAGCCCCCACATCACCCATAAAAACCATGGCTGGGTAGGCGTTAAACCATAAAAAACCAAGACCAGCACCTACCAGTGCTGCACAAAATACAATTAATTCGCCAGACTTAGGTAAATAAGGAATCGACAAATACTCTGCAAAATTTATATTTCCTGATAAATAGGCAAATATGCCCAAGGCCGCCGCAACCATCACTGTTGGCATAATTGCCAAACCATCAAGCCCATCGGTTAAATTGACCGCATTACTGGAGCCAACAATAACCAGATATGCCACCGCCACATAGGCCCAGCCCATATCAATCATTACATTTTTAAAGAACGGCACAATAAATTGTGTTTCTGCTGGCACTTCTGCCGAGACATATAAAAAGAACCCTGCCCATAAGGCAATCACCGATTGCCAAAATAACTTTGCACGAGCGGATAAACCATCACTGTTACCTTCCATGACTTTTCTATAGTCATCTATAAAACCAATGATTCCATGACCTAAGGTCACCAATAAAACCACCCAGATATATCGGTTATCCAGATCAGCCCAAAGCAAGGTACTAATGGCAATTGCAACCAGAATTAAAGCGCCACCCATGGTTGGCGTACCTGCTTTTTCATAATGGCTTTCCGGACCGTCTTCTCTAATCGACTGACCAATCTTATTTCTGGTTAACCTCTTTATCATCACAGGACCGATGATAAATGAAATAACCAAGGCGGTTAATGCGCCTAGAATAGCTCTCATGGTCAAGTATTGAAATACCCGAAAGCCACCATCAAAATTCATTAAATAATCTGTTAAATAAAGTAACATTTTTACCCTTTATGTCCTGAAATCTGTAACTAATGCTGCCACAATATTTTCCATCTTCTGTGAACGAGAACCTTTTACCAGCACGGTCTCATCCCCCCTTAACTGTTGCTCTAAAAAAGCGATCAATTGCTGTTGTGAACTAAAAAAAGTGGCCCCGATGCCAAATGCTTTGGAGGTAGATTCTGCATCGGAGCCTATAGTTAACAAGCGCACAACATTCATCGATTTTATTAACTCACCTAATTCTTTATGCTTTTTCTCACTGTCTTGCCCCATTTCTGCCAATGCCCCCATCACAAACCAGGGCTTACCCTCACATTGCATCAACACATCCAAAGCCGCTTTTACCGAACTTGGGTTTGCGTTGTAGCTATCATCGATAACTAAGCCTCCTTTTTTACCAATCAAGGGTTGTAATCGCCCCGTGACTGGCTGCATTTTTTCCAGCCCCTGCTTTATTTGTTTAAGTTTTATACCCAGACTTAAACAACTTGCTGCCGCGGCCAATGCATTCACTACATTATGTTTTCCTGCCAAAGCCAACTCGATGGTAATGGCTTTATCTTCAGCAAGTAATTCAAACCGAGTAACAAACTGTCCCTTTTGTAAATCAACTGCTATTTTGCTCGCTGTAATATCTGAGCCTTTAGCCAATCCAAAACTAACAATTTTTCTATCTTTGGCTATTCCTTGCCAAAAATCATAAAACGCATCATCTTTATTTAAAACCGCAACACCTTCATTACCCAGGCTTGCAATGATTTCACCTTTTGCTTTAGCCACTCCCTCTAAGCTTCCGAAGCCTTCTATATGTGCCGCACCTACATTAGTAATAACCGCCACATCAGGCTTTGTATAATGGCTACTGTAAGCAATCTCTCCAACATGATTAGCACCCATTTCAATCACTGCATATTGATGCTGCTCATGTAGTTTCAATAATGTTAAAGGCACACCAATATCATTATTCAAATTACCTTTGGTAAACAACACCGGGGCATCAATGTTTACAATCGACGCAATCATTTCTTTTACGGTTGTTTTACCATTACTTCCTGTTACCGCTACCACTTTGACCTTAGCCTTTTTTTTCCATGCTGCTGCCACCTCAGCTAAAGCCAGATGACTATCCTTAACAACTATCTGAGGCAGTTGCGTATCCATTTGCTGTTCCACTAAAACGGCACTCGCTCCAGCTATCTCCGCCTTATCGACAAAACCATGACCATCAAATACCAGGCCTTTAATGGCTATATATAAATCAGCTTTAGCTAATGTTCGTGTATCTATACTGAAAGATGAAACTGCCAAGTCTTTCCCCAGTAGATCTCCATCAACAACTATTGCAATTTCGCTTAATAGCATTTCCATGGCTATTAGCCTCTTTCCATTAGGGCTTGCTTAACAACGCCCTGATCACTAAACAGGTGCTTAACGCCGTTTATATCTTGATAATTTTCATGCCCTTTGCCGGCAATCACAATACAATCATTTTTATCTGCTCTGTTTATCACGCTCTGTATTGCCTTTTCTCTATTTTGAATAAGTTCAGCCTGTTTAATTCTAAAACCACTCAAAATGTCATTCATAATCTGTTCTGGGTCTTCTAAGCGCGGATTATCATCAGTGATAATCACTCGATCAGCCAACTGTTCCGCCACACCCCCCATTTCCGCTCGCTTTCCCTTATCCCGATTTCCACCACAGCCAAAAACCAGCCATAACTGTTGTGAACTAAATTTTCTTAAGCCTATTAACAATTTCTCTAAAGCATCAGGAGTATGCGCATAATCAACAAAAACAAAGGGCTGATCAGCACCACCAAAACGCTCCATTCTTCCTGAAACAGGCGTCAATTCCTTCACCTTTTTAGCTGCCGTCTCTAAACTATTGCCTTGAGCTAATAACACGGTAATAACAGCCAATATATTTTCTAAATTAAAATCACCGACTATATCGCTCTGTACAAAACAACGTTCATTTCCTCTGCAAACAAAAAAACTGATCCCGTTTAAACTGAAACTAATCTCTTCAGCTGTTACATTTTCTGCCGAACACGTTTTATTTCCTTTTGCACTAAAAGCCCATCGATTCACATGTTCATGCGTCACTGCCAAGAACTTTTCACTGTAATCATCATCCGTATTGACCACAACATATTGCAACTCAGCTCGCTTAAACAGCATCAATTTGGCATTTAAATAAGCCTCCATCGATCCGTGATAGTCCAAATGATCTCGAGTTAAATTGGTAAATACCGCACCTTTAAAATTAACCGCATTAACCCTGCCTTGCTCCATGCCATGTGATGAAACTTCCATCACCACTGCTTTCTTTTTTAAGCTAACAAAATCAGCCAAAATTTGTTGCACATCTAATGCATCTGGCGTGGTGTTAAGGGTCTTATTCAGCTCGCCTTTTCCACCCCAGCCTAAAGTACCAATGACGCCACTTTCAGGCATTAGTTGCAGTAAAAACTGACTGCAAGTCGTTTTGCCATTGGTTCCAGTAACAGCAATTACATCTAGCTGTTTAGATGGCGACCTATAAAAACGATCGGCCATACAGCCCAACTTTAATGCCAGATCCTTTACTTGTAATTGGTAACAATCTAATGAGGCAAGATCAAATCCCTCACACCCCTGGCTTTCATAAATAATCGCAAACGCGCCATTTTCAACTGCTTGCCTGGCATAAACCAAACCATGCTCAATGGCTCCCTCAACAGCAATAAAAACAAAACCTTTCTTTACTTTTCGACTATCAAGAGCTAAGCCCTTAATATCTGTGTTATCTTTTCTCACGGGGCCTGCAAGCAGCCCATCCATTAATTCCGAGATAATCATTGTGCTTTAGTTAACAATACCGGCATGCTGTCCTCTTTATCAGGAGCAACGCCATACACTTTTAAAGCACCAGCCATCACTTTAGAAAAAATAGGTGCAGCTACCTGGCCACCATAATATTTTCCTGCCGTTGGCTCATCCACCATCACCGCTATCACAAATCGAGGATTGCTCGCTGGAGCCAATCCAACAAAAACAGCTAAATAACGATTATCAGCATAACCCCCTGCTATCGCTTTTTTTACCGTTCCCGTCTTTCCTGCGACTCGGTACCCCTCGACTCTTGCCTGAGTAGCCGTACCACCTTTTTTTACAACATGTTCCAGCATTTCTCTTACTTTTATCGCTGTTTTGGCCGAGTACACACGCTTTTCGTCAAAATCCTGTTCCCGCTTTAACAAGCTAACTGAATGCAAAATGCCATCATCAGCTAGAGCGGTATAAGACCGTGCTAACTGCAACACTGAAGTTGAAACGCCGTAACCATAAGATAAGGTTGCATGTTCAAAATCATGCCAGCGTTGATAATCCAATAATGAGCCACTGGCTTCTCCAGGAAAACCAGCATTAGCAGAGACACCGTAGCCTAACTGGTTATAACTATTCCAGAAATATTCTTTAGGCATCCTTAAAGCAATTTTACTGACCGCTACATTGCTAGATTTCTTCAATACATGCATCAAATCCAAGGTACCGTAGTTATGTACATCTTTTACTAAATCACGTCCAACTCGATAAAAACCATGGGTTTCTATCTGAATATTTTCATTCACATAGCCACCGTCCAATGCCGCTGCAACGACAAAAGGCTTCACTGTTGATCCCGGTTCAAAAACATCTAACATAGCTCGGTTACGAACAGAACTAGCTTTCAAGCCTTTTCGACTATTTGGATTAAACGCAGGCTGATTAACAGCCGCTAAAATCTCACCATTTTTTGCATCCAGCACCACTAAAGAGGCTGAAAATGCTTTATGCTCTAAAACTCCAGTCTGTAACGCCTTAAAAGCAAGATATTGAATGCGTTGATCAATACTTAAAACCAGATCCTGCCCAGCAACCGGGTCCTGAATATTTTCAAAATCTTTATCCTTAATAACTCTACGTCGACCATCTCTGATAACACGTTTTTTACCTGAAATCCCTTTTAAACTTTGCTCATAGCCTCGTTCTATTCCTTCTTGACCGATATCATCAACATTGGTAAAACCTACCACATGTGCCGATACCGCCCCTGCAGGGTAATATCTTTTAAACTCTCTTTGAAAATAAACACCACTTAGCTGAAATGCTTTTATTTTTTCAGCTAAGGCCGGGTTAATACGCCTTTTTAAATAAGCAAAGCGTTTTTTAGTCCCTACCTTTAACAAAGAGCTAACTTTTTTGTTTGGGACTTTTAATAACCTTGCAAGCTGTTTAAATTGAACCTGCTCACCCTCTTTAAAATGCTGAGGATTAACCCAAACCGATTCCACTGGAGTACTAATAGCCAATGGTTCATTATTTCTATCTAAAATTTTACCTCTATAGGCCGATACAGATACCACACCCACATGCCTAATATCACCTTGCTGCTGTAAAAACTGTTTATCAATAACCTGCAAAAAAATTGCACGCCCTGATAAAACCAGCATTCCAAGTAACATAACGCCCAGTAAAAAACGTCGCCTTACCACAAACTTATTTTGCTTAAGTTGTTCAGCTTTTCTATGTTTGTCTACGATCATGACTAAGGTTTAAGATAAATAATTTGTCCTCGTGCAGGCATCTTTAATTTCAACTGTTCCTTAGCCACACGTTCTACTCTATTTTCTTCAGTTAAAGTTGTTAATTCCAACTGTAACTGCCCCCACTCAAGCTCGTATTTATCCAGCTTAATATTCTGAGCCTGGATTGCTATGAACAAATCCCGCGACTGATACTTACTACCAATAACCGCTAATGCCGACAATAGTAGAAAACTAAGCAAACTCACAAGTAATACAACATTTGAAGAAGACAAAAGCCTAGACTCTTTCCGCTACTCTCAAAACAGCACTACGTGCTCTTGGGTTCTGTTGCAACTCTAATCTCCCAGCCTTTACTGCTTTTCCTAGTTTTCTCAATATTCCTTGTTCAATATCTATTTCTTTAACAGGTAATCGTCCTGGATTACCCTTACGTCCCGATTCATTTCTAATAAATCGTTTTACAATTCTATCTTCTAATGAGTGGAATGAAATAACCACCAGGCGTCCATCCGCTGCTAAAACATTAATAGCCTGTTGTAAGCCTATTTTAATTTCTTCCAGTTCATTATTTATTTCAATTCTAATCGCCTGAAAACTTCGAGTCGCTGGATGCTTATGTTTTTCACGTTTATGCACCACCGTCTCAATTAATTTAGCCAAGTCCAGGGTTGTCTTTAATGGATTTTCATCTCGCCTTTCAATAATTGCTTGTGCAATTCGTCTGGCAAAACGTTCTTCACCATATTCAAACAACACTTTAACCAAGTCTTTTTCATCAACTTGTTGCAACCACTCAGCAGCTGACAATCCAGCGCTATCATCCATCCTCATATCCAGCGGGCCATCTCTCATAAAGCTAAAGCCCCGGGAAGAATCGTCCAACTGAGGTGAGGAAACACCAAGATCCATCAATACTCCATCGACTTTTCCCAGCCAGCCCATTTGGCTCACCACCTGTTCCAAATCAGAAAAGCAGCCATGATGCAAAGAAAACCTGACATCTTTACGCATTTCATCGGCATAAACTGAATTGATCGCTGCCAAATCTCTATCAAAGGCCAGCAAACGACCAGAATCGCCTAACTGATCTAACACCCCTTGACTATGACCGCCTCGACCAAAAGTACAATCTATATAAAAGCCATCGGGCTTAATATTTAAACCCTGTAAAGATTCTTCAAATAAAACAGATAAATGCTCCATTAAAATGATATGCCTTTAATTTCTTCTAGATCTTCAGCAGAAATATCATCGCCATTCATCAATTCATTTTCCTTATCATTCCAGGCTGTTTCATTCCAGATTTCAAACTTATTTAATTGGCCGACTAAAACAACATGTTTTTCCATGCCAGCAAATTTTCTTAATTTTTCAGGTATCAATAATCGGCCCTGTGCATCCATATCGCACTCTGTTGCATTGCCAATTAAAAAACGGCGCAGCTTTACAGCCAGTTTATTTAAAGAAGGTAATTTACTGATGATCAGCTCAAGCTTTTCCCATTCAGGTAATGGATACAGCCATAAACAGCCAGATTCACTTACCCCTCCTCCATCCATGGCAATAGTCACAACCATTTGACGCTCGCAGCTGTCTTGTAACTCCGCTCGATAACGAGTAGGAATTGCAATACGCCCTTTGGCATCTAAATTAACTGAACTTACACCACGAAACACAAATCGCCCCTAAATAAACAAGAATTTCCCTTTTACACTACTTTCCGCCACTTTCCGCCACTTAGTTACAACTATAGATTTCTATTTATGCACAGTCAAGACCGATTCTCATTAAAATCTTTCTTTTTCTACAATGGCTTAGGCGTGTTTTTCTCTTACACCTTATATATAAAAAATAATTTAAAAAAAATCCAATCTTTATCATAAGCTTATTGCAAGTAGTTGATTTTTTACTTAAGATCAATACAAAAATAAATAAATAAATATAAACCGAAAAAAAACAGCCACTTTGAAACTTTTTAACCGCACTATTTACCCTAGTAAAAATCAGTTAATTAAAAATAGGCAATACATAAAATCAAAAAGCTAAGGGGGGGGGAGGAAATCTGTGAAAACAATCCTTTCATCAATAAAAGCATCATTTCTATCACTATAAAACCACGATACAACTAACACCCGAACCATTTCGTTTTCTAGAAAAACGGCTACACACGTACTCTCTGGGCCAATCTCACGTTAAGCCCAACAAACCAGGCTCAATGAATTAAAGCTGCAATAAAGGCTAGCTAAGTCAGTCTATATAATGAATTAAAAGTTGAAAATGGCTTAGGAAGCCAAAAGACAGTGCACAAGGTACACTTAAATAAAAAAGGAGAAAAAAGAGTTGGCCTGTAAGCCGGGTTCTGTCGAGAACAGCCATTCATCTAGGCCGCCAGTCACCTGACGGCTCAAGCAATCTACCCAGGAGCCGCGCGGGCCACGCGTATACTCCTCTATTTGATCTTGCTCCAGGTGGGGTTTACCCTGCCACTGCTGTTACCAGCAAGCGCGGTGCGCTCTTACCGCACCATTTCACCCTTACCGAA
>Ga0209495_1000213_pt1 | contig 46046 bp, 47 predicted proteins | sample EN1Hudsemesocosm_FD_184629 | JGI IMG/M metagenome (GOLD analysis project Ga0209495, IMG submission 184629) | Methane-oxidizing microbial communities from mesocosms in the Hudson Canyon - EN1E Hudson Canyon (SPAdes) (version 2) | ecosystem: Environmental > Aquatic > Marine > Cold seeps | place...
TAAGGCTTTTCATAGTCATACACCCAATAGGGTAAATCATCAGCGTAAGAATCAGCGTCGTACATAAAGCCACCCGCTTCATATACTAAATCACGCGTATTAGGACTTGTTCGACCCGTGTACCAGCCTCTCGGGCGCTCACCTGTAACGCTTTCATGCCGTGCAATGGCATCTTGAATGTGGCGACGCTCCTCGTCTTTTTCTACATGTTGATAGTTGATCCACTTAAGGCCATGGCAAGCAATTTCCCACCCGGCATCTTGCATCGCTGCAACCGCTTCAGGATGCTTTTCAAGCGCCGTGGTCACACCGTAAACGGTAACCGGCATATCGCGCTCTGTGAATAAACGATAGAGACGCCAAAACCCCGCTCGACTGCCATATTCATAGATAGATTCCATGCTCATATGTCGCTCGCCGTGCATCGATGGCGCACCAATTATTTCAGACAAGAATGCTTCTGAAGCCTGATCTCCATGCAAAATACAGTTCTCACCACCCTCTTCATAATTGATGACAAACTGAAGGGCGATTTTCGCTTTCTTTGGCCAGACATCGCTTGGCGTATGCTTGCCATAACCGACAAGATCACGTGGGTAACTCATAGTTGCTCCAGAGTTATTAGATGGACGGGATTGTATGCTAGCACTTTACTGACCATTTGGTTTACTTTTTATCGCCTCACTGACTGAACTAGATTAAACATCGACGCGTAAAGGCCAGTAGTAAGGGTTGTAACAACACGTTATCAAAACGGTAGGAAAATAATATGAAAAAATCGCTTTTAGTTCTATTCGCTTTCGGTGTGTGCACCATCAGCACGCAAAGTTTTGCTCAGTGTGCTGACTGGTTAAATCACAATCTAAAAAAAGTGCATAGCGATGAGCGTGTCGATCTTTGCTCACTAACGGAGGATCAGGCGGTCTTGATCGTTAACACCGCGAGCCATTGCGGCTTTACACCGCAGTTCAAAGGGCTAGAAGCGCTCTATCAAGCATATCAAGATAAGGGGCTAGTGGTGGTTGGATTTCCGTCAAACAGCTTTTTTCAAGCAGCAAAATCGGAAGCAGAATCCGCAAAGGTCTGTTACGAAAACTACGGAGTAAGCTTTCCCGTGACGCAACCCGTCTTGGTAAAAGGAAACCAAGCACATCCAATCTTTAAGCATTTAAGTGCTGAAGCGGGCGCACCAAGGTGGAATTTTAATAAGTACCTCGTCGACAAAAATGGTGTGGTAATTAAACACTTTCAAAGCTCAGACCGGCCTGACTCGCCTGACGTGCGCCAAGCCGTCGAAGCATTACTTTAAAGAAACACAGGGTCGGTTCGTATGTTGAGATTACTACCCGCTCCGGCAGACCACATCCTAGCGTTCCGCATCGATGGCAACGTATCACAGGAGGAGATGCATACGGTGCTCGAGTCCCTCAAGGCAAAACAAGCCAAATATAGCCGAGTATCTGTTTATGAGGAAATAGTTACGTTGGGTGGGATTGAGTTCAGAAGTATCATTGAAAAGCTCAAAATGATGCATGATGTTGGATTATCGGGGATCAACAAACTCGCGCTGGTCACAGACAAACAATGGGTTAAGACACTGGCAGAGCTTGAAGACAAACTTCTAAGGGACACAGCGATCAAACATTTTACACTTGAGGATAAGGCGCAAGCGATGGCGTTTCTCAATGACTGACTAATTAGGAATCGATCAGTTAGGTTCGACAGGTATGTGCATGAACGACTGCACGCTATGCGACCGACCTTTTTTTGTGGCCGTCGGTCATATGACTCACTTCTTCCCCCGCTAAACTATTACCCGCTAATGAGTAGGCTTTCGCGAAGCCCTTCACGAAGCGCCCGCTCGTAGGGTTCAGTTTGAACAGCTTGAAATCAGACATCTTACTGAGATGGCCAATCCGCTCACCATGTCGCGCTTCTAAAACAGAAACACCGAGGCGCCACGCCGCGGTACTGTGAGCGATAAAGTCAGCTTCTACACTATAGTTTACGCGCACACGGGCAAATAACTCATCTGCAGAATCTTCATCTTCAACAATCAACACAGACGCCTTAGGATTCGCTTTTAAATTAACAGCATGCATCGCAAGGTCACTCAGCAAAACATAAAGACAGTTCTCACCGATTGCAAAGGGCGCATAAGACGCAAATGGCGCCCCCTCCTCAGTTAATGATGCTAACTGGAGGGTTTTACGCGTTTCAATAAAGTCTAAAACTTCTTGGCTTAGACGTGCTGCGAGTTTTTCATTCTTCATTTTTCACATCTCTAACTAAATCAAAGCGTATACTGAACACACCTTTTTAAACTTAGTGTTATTTCCTTATCAAGTTTACGATTAAACGGTCAATTCTGCTCGAATTTTCTTAAAGGCTTCAATTTGTTCAGTAATCAATTCACCATTGGCATCACGCCCTAAAAAAACCTTAAAAATACAGGCACTCTTTTTGTCACGAAATACAAACGCATAACTCTGACGACCGCGATGGAGTTTTTCCTGAAATGCAATCGACTGAACATTCTTCAAACTCAAATGGCCTTGAAATCCCTCGCCACTGGCATGACCAAAATTATAAAACCCTTCCGCAATTGAACCGTTGGGAAACGTCCCTTTAAACTCGAACACACTGCCCCCTGCAAAAATAATTGTGGTAAGTGGCCCCCAAGTACTTAGTGTCTCCAATAAGCTTTGCGCAAAGCTGCCTTCCAAAAAAGGCCCAGTTTTGGCCGCAGATGTTTCAGCATTGGTTAGCATTTATTTCTCCAGAATTCATCGAAATAACGAATATATTAAAATTCGCTGGCGTTGCTGAGGACTCGATTTCGGGCGCGAATTTGATCCAAAATCCCCCTAAAAACCGCACAATAATGCATAAATACAGACAAAACTAGAGCTACGGGACGAGTCATCTAAATCTTAAGAATGGTCAAACGGCACTAGTTTGAGTAATCGCAGAGTTCGGGTACAGGAAGTAATCGGGGAAGCGATTTCATTCTGCGTATCAGAATTGTTTAGTACCCATATATGACTGACTCCTATATACATAGCTTGAGCTCCGCCTTTACCCATTAAGTCGATCTGCTCGTTAAGTTTAAGCGCGCAGTCAGAGGGTGTTTCGCCTCCGAACACTCTTCTTTCATTCTGTTGATCCAAACCGAAAACAGTGCCGTATATCTCTGTAATTAATGTCAATTTGTTTTCAACACCCAAGGAACTTGTCCTTCGCCGTGACGCCCCTGTCACGGCTTTTTTTTGCCTGATGATTCCCTAACCATTCGTTAAACTTTATGATGCTTATTTCGCATACATAATCACAGAGAACCCTTATGCAACTTAAAGATGTCCCTGCAGTTATCACCGGCGGCGCTTCTGGTTTAGGAGAGGCCGCTGCGCGGCTCCTTGCCGAACATGGCGCGAAAGTCGCAATTTTCGACGTTCAAGAAGAGAAAGCACAAGCGATCGCAAAAACACTTGGCGGGATTGCTGTCACGTGCGATGTCACTAGCGCCGAAAGTGCCGAAGCAGCCTTTGCTAAAGCGCGCGCAGCGCACGGACCGGCTGGTATTGCTGTCAACTGCGCGGGCATCGGCGTCCCAGCAAAGATTCTCGGTAAAGAGGGTCCGTTATCGCTCGATTTTTTTAATAAAGTGATTAACGTAAATCTGAGCGGAAGCTTCAATATTTTGCGTTTAGCCGCAGCTGAAATGCAAGAACGAGAAGCCAATGATGACGGTGAACGCGGCGTGATCATTTCCACTGCATCAGTCGCCGCCTATGAAGGTCAAATTGGTCAAGCCGCCTATTCGGCCTCTAAAGGCGGTATTGTCGCAATGACACTCCCGGCTGCTAGGGAATTAGCACGATACGGGGTTCGGGTTTTGGCCATTGCGCCGGGGCTTTTTATGACACCTATGATGGCGTCATTACCCGAGGCGGCCCAAGAAAGTTTGGCCGCAACCTTACCCTTTCCCTCGCGCTTAGGTCAGCCTTATGAATACGCCCGCATTGTGAAAGAAATGATTGAGAACCCCATCATGAACGGTGAAGTTGTGCGCATTGATAGCGCGCTGCGCATGGCCCCTAAGTAAGCGAACACTCAAGAAATAAGACTATGGATCCACTTGAAAACACATTGAGCAGCTTACTTCTCGATCAAAAAGCAAAACGCTACACCTCGATGGATAACTGGTTTAACCAGCATTTACGTTTAAACGGGTCAATCGAAGATAGCCGATTAAGAGCATTACGTGGTGGCTACCATAGTGAACAGGTGAGTTATGCCTTTGCATCAGGCTATCAATCGGCAATGGAGAGCATGTTTAATGCCTCTCAAGAATCTATTGCCGCACTGTGTGCAAGTGAGCAAGGCGGTACTCATCCAAGAGCTATCTCAACGACGTTAACCTCGGTACAAGAACAAGACTATTTCATCCTAAACGGCAGTAAACGATTTGTGTCAGGCGGTAAGTTCGCAAAACAACTGTTCGTTCTGGCGAAAACAGGCGAAATGGATGGGCGACCTAGGCTGACCGTGGTAAAGCTCGCTGAAAACAGTATTGGCCTAGACGTTGAACCAATGCCTGCCTTGACATTTATTCCAGAGTTGAGTCACGCAAGTCTTCGTTTCTCAGACATCCACATTACAAAAGAAGCTGTTCTAAGCGGTGATGGCTATACAAACTATGTAAAACCATTTCGGACTTGTGAAGACATCCATATAAGTTTCGCCTTACTCGGGTATCGCTTGCGCGAGGCACATTTAGCAGGCAATGAAGCCGCATCAACTGAGTTAATTGCGCTGATATATGGCTTTATGCAGCTCGGTGACACCTATACTTCCAGCATGACCCATATTGCATTAGCTGGCTTACAAAAAGTAATGCAGAAAGTATTTTCCGAGTACGACAGTCACTATGCAGACGCTAACCCAGAAGGTTACAAAAACTGGGTGCGTGATAAGGGAATTTTGTTGTTAGCAGAAAAAGCCCAACAAGCACGCACTCAAAAAGCCTGGCAACACCTTAAAAGAGGTAACGCGCCTCGTTAAATCAAGATCACGCCCCTCGTTAAGGTGAATGGCATTCATATGTTGGCTTTGCCTAGCTGCCGAGCCCGCTCCTTGGCACTTTTTTTAAGCTCTTTATCCCAACGTTTTCGCACTTGTTTAATACGCAAAGGTAAAATGCCATCCTCAAAATAGCTGTGTATTAGCTCTTGAGAACGAACACGACCATTTAACTTTAAAGCGCGATAATGATTACGCTGTTTGGCATCCAGCACCCGAGCTTTTACATTATCGCTCCACTGTATATCTAGGACGGCTTGAATATCATCCTGACGCTTTTTTTCATAAACCGGCGCAGTTACTTCTACTCTAAAATCTATGTTGCGTGTCATCAGGTCAGCCGAGGACAAAAAGTACTTAGGCTCGCCGTTATTATGAAACACATAAACACGCGCATGTTCTAAATATCGATCAACAATACTAATCGCTTCAATATTTTCGGAAATCCCTTTAATACCGGGTACTAATGACATCATACCGCGACAAATAAGACGCACACGAACGCCCGCTTGCGAGGCCTGATACAGCAACTTAATGAGCTTTTTATCGACGAGATTATTGCATTTAAAAAATAACTCTGCGGGTAAACCGTCCTGTGCATTTTTGATCTCTTTCTTAATGAGATCAATTAAACCGTTGCGTTGGGTCGTTGGTGATACGAGTATATGTTTGTGCTTATGCTGACGGTAGGTGTAGGAAATAAAGTCAAAAACCTTATGCACATCTTCACCCATTTCTTGATGATAGGTGAGCAAGCTAAAATCGGTATAAAGACCCGCGGTTTTTTCATTAAAATTACCGGTGCCGATATGTGTATAGTATTTAATTTTGCCGTTTTCTACGCGACTAATTGAAATTAGTTTGCTGTGAACTTTCAAGCCGGGCACGCCAAAAATCACATTGACCCCACCCTCAGTTAGCTGATTCGCCCAACTGATATTCGCCGCTTCATCAAAACGTGCTTGCAGCTCGACAACGGCAGTGACTTGCTTATTGTTACTCTTCGCCGAAAGTAAGGCATCGACGATACGCGAATTCTTTGCTGCGCGGTAAAGACAAATTTTTATTTCCCTTACAGCAGGATCTATAGCCGCCGTTTTAAGAAGATTAATGACAATATCAAACGAGTGATAAGGGTAATAAAGTAAAACATCTTTATCTCGTACTAAACGCAGCAAATTCCCCTCATGCTGACGTAAGCTTCGCGGCGTGCTCGTGGGAATCGGCTTGATATCTATATAAGCTGGCCCTACGCTTGGGAATGACATGAAGTCTTTTGAATTATGGTAGCGGCCCCCTGGCATAAGGCTATCGTACTTTGCTAGCTTCAGGCGTTTGGTTAGTAAATCCAGTAAGTCTTCAGGCATCGTTGCGTCATATACCAAACGCTCTGGCTCACCCGACTGGCGTTTTTTAATTGAGTTCGCCATTTTGTTGATTAAGCTTTGATTAATCCCTTCATCAAGCTCCAATTCCGCATCACGGGTTAACTTGAAAACAAAGGCTTCGGCGTGCTTGATATCTAAAACGCCACGGAACACTTTCGAAAGATTATGCAAAATAATATCTTCCAATACCGCAAATACCTTAGCTCGACGTCTCGCCAGAGGTGGTAACGCAACAAATCGCGACAGCCTATCGGTGGGTACGTCAACGATCCCATAATGAACCGCAGCATCAACTGTATGTAACTTTATCGCTAAATAAATAAAGCCGTCCTCGATTTTTGGAAAGTGCTTGCCGCTAGTTAGCAAAACTGGATCGAGCTCGGGTAATAAGTGTTTGTCAAACCACTGCTCAGCAAAGCGACTCTGATTTTCATCAAACTGCTTGTATGTAATGATATAGATATTGCGTTTATTAAGAGCCTTAAGCACCTGTTTATAGGTACGGTCGAACTGCAACTGCAATCGTTTAGTCTGTTTTTGAATATCGAGCAGTCGCTGTTGAAAGAGCTCTTTTTTTTCTACAGTGCCTGAGAAAGCCGCAAGACGACTCACATCGGCGACCCGAACACGAAAAAACTCATCCTGATTACTGGAAAAAATACCTAAATACCGCAAGCGTTGAATCTCAGGCACATTGGGGTTACCTGCTTCTTGCAACACTCGCTCATTGAATGATAACCAGCTAAGTTCTTTTGGAAAAAATGGGACATCTTCATTCATATATAGAGTCAACATTTGTTGGGCCACAGGGAGTAAATTCAGCGCTTAGCGTCTCTAAACGGTAGACTACTTAATCTTTACTACTATATTACTATGTCAATTTTATTAAACCTTGTTGCCTATATGACCGTCGCAACAGAATTTATGTTTTAAACTGCGTGTCTCTCAGCTGACCATAGATATTTTTAGTCGCCGGCCTAACCGGTGTCTTAAAACGGCGATGCATCCACAAGTATTGTTCTGGGTGCTTCGCTATCTCTCTTTCTAAAAATTCATTTAGACGTGTGGCATCGGCCACCTGATCACCCGATGGAAAGGTGTCTAATGGGGGATGTATATATAAATCATAGCCCTTCGCATGCGGTCGTCGGAAATGACTAAATGGCACCACAGCCGCACCCGTTTTTTCGGCTAGACGCATCGTAGAAATTAAAGTAGCGGCAGGCACACCAAAAAAGGGAGCAAACACAGATCCCGTTCTCCCATAATCTTGATCCGTCGCATACCACACCACATGGTTCGATTTTAGGCTCTGGACCAGACCGCGGACGTCGAACTTAGACAAAACCTTGCCATATAATCGGTCGCGTGAATTAGTCATCAAGGCATTAAACAACCCATTTTTATGGTCCCGCTGCATCACATCGGCCTTGAAATACAAAGTAGTCAAGCTGCCCGCTAAATCAAGAGTGCTGAAGTGTCCGCCGAATAAAATAACACCTTTACCATGAGCCAACCCTTCCATTAGGTGCTCATGACCATGATATGACACCTTACTTTTTAAACTTTTTGGTCGACGAAACCATGAGCGAAACGCCTCGAATAGCCCCAACCCATTTGAAATAAAACTCGCTTTAACTAAGGTGCGCCGATCATTTTGTGACAGTGCCGGAAAACAGTGTTGAATATTTGTTTCAGTAATAAACCGGCGCCGTTTACTGAGTCGGTAAGCAAGCATCCCCGCGCACCAACCAAGCACATGCTGTAAATTTAAAGGGAGGTAAGACAGCATTTTCGCCCCTGCCAGCGCTAGCCATGTAGGCCAATAACGGGGCGAAAGAAACTTGCGGTACCGTAACTCTCGTTCCACCATTATTAATGAATACCCTTAACGTTTAACTCACAAGTTATAACTTATAATGGCAACTATGCAGCATCAAGCAAGTAGGATAAAAAATTATGCGTCTATTTACTGCAATTAGCCTAAACGCAGCGCAAAAAATACAAATTGAAGCGTGGCGTAATCGCCAAATATCCGATCTAGAATTAAACGCGATTCCGATGGATAACTTCCATATCACCCTCGCTTTTTATAGCCATATCCACGTATCGCTGCTTGAGCGGTTTATCCAAAATATTGAAACAAAAGTGCTTGCCCAGTTTATTACACCGATCGAACTGCATATTAATCAAGCGGGTTATTGGCCAAAGACGGGTATTTATTGGTTGGGTCCAACTGAATGGCCTAAATCACTGCAAAAACTTGCGCAATCGTTGATAACTGCAGGTACTGGGTTTGGCTGTAAAAAAAACAAACAGACATATCAGCCTCATATTTCTCTATATCGCTCGATTGAGCAAGCACCATATGCCATAGAAAAGCCAGATATACGCCTGCATTTAGACCACGTAACGCTTTTTGAATCTGAGCCAACGCATCGCAGGGTACGCTACAAAGAAATAGTCAGCTGGTCATGTAACAAGCGTTAACTATTCATTTTGATTGGCTTAGCGCCTATTTATATTGTCTTGGCACTCTCATTGTTAGCTGCGTAAAAAGCTCATAACTAATAGTTCCTGCATGTTTGGCGATTTGATCTGCTGACAACCCTTTCCCCCAGAGACGTGCAACATCACCAACACGCGCGTCTCCCAGATCAGTGACATCAACCGTAATCATATCCATTGATACACGGCCTACTAACGGCATTAATTTCTGCTTTATCAGCACAGGTGTGCCGTTGGGGGCATGCCGAGGGTAACCATCACCATAGCCAATCGCGATGGTTGCAATGATAGACTTACGCTGAGCCGTCCAGCTGGCGCCGTAACCAACCGATTCACCAATGCCAATTTCACGTAACGCAATAATCGCACTGTCTAAGTTCATCACCGCTTTTAATTGCGGTACACGGTCTAAATCACTGTTATTTGGTAATCCTCCATACAACATAATGCCCGGGCGACTGAGGTGTCGGTGTGCGTCAGCGTAATGCATTAGTGCGCCGGAATTAGCAAGCGAGATGGGCAAATCAGATAGGCCAAACTGTTCAGACAAACGATCAAGTTGGTTGATCTGCTTGACCACCGAGCCCACGTTTTTTTCATCTGCACTCGCAAAATGGCTAAATAAACCCACAATTGATATGTTTTCGGCTGTCTCGACATCGCGTATCGCCATCGCCAACTCTGCACTACTTAATCCTAATCGGTGCATGCCTGTATCAAGCTTTAACCAAATCGAATGGTTTTTGGTTGATTTTGAGAGTAGGTTAAGCTGCCATCGGCTGTGTATCACCCAGGTGATCTGACTTGACTCAGAGAGTGTAACGCAGCTCTCATCAAAGGGCCCCTCCAACACCATAATCGGATTACGAACGCCTGCATCAATGAGCGTTTTCGCCTCAGAGGCACACGCAACAGCAAGCCGGCGGTTACCCACACATTTAGCTAAGGCAACCGCTCCATGGCCGTAAGCATTCGCTTTTAGAACCACTAAAGTCTCGCTCATTGGAGAGAGAGATTCCGCATACCGTAAATTATGCAAGAAGGCCGAGCGATCAATAGAGGCTACGAGAGGCCGCCCAGCAACCGTATCAAAAAAGCGCATTAGAACTCTCGGTCGTAATCGATATGCGTCAAATCATTGAATTTAGTGTACTGGCCCTGAAACGATAACTTTATTTTGCCAATCGGACCATTACGCTGCTTACCAATAATGATTTCTGCAATGCCTTTGTCCGGACTCTCCTCGTTATAGTATTCATCCCGATAAATGAACATTATGACATCGGCGTCCTGCTCAATTGCACCTGACTCACGAAGATCTGAATTCATTGGACGCTTATCCGTTCGAGATTCCAAACCGCGATTAAGCTGCGAGAGTGCTACAACCGGACAATTCAGTTCTTTAGCCAAGGCTTTAAGCGAGCGTGAGATCTCAGAAATCTCTGCCGTTCGCCCCTCTGACATACCAGGAATTTGCATCAACTGCAGGTAGTCGACCATGATCATCCCAAAATCTTGTTTAATCTCACGCGCAACACGACGCGCACGCGAACGGACTTCTGTCGGGCTCAAACTTGCCGTATCATCTATATATAGCGGGCGATCGCGAAGCATACTAACCGCAGAGGTCAGGCGCGGCCAATCGTCTTGTTCTAGTTTTCCGCTACGCACTCTTGTTTGATTAATTTGACCTAACGAAGAAATCATACGCATTAAGATTGAGTCTGCTGGCATCTCCATACTAAAAACAAGTACGGGTTTTTCCGCTTTAATTAACACACTCTCAACCAAATTCATTGCAAAAGCTGTTTTACCCATTGAAGGACGCGCGGCCACAATCACTAAGTCAGATTTTTGTAGGCCGGAGGTCATTTCATCAAGATCACTAAAACCGGTAGTAACGCCTGTAATTGAATCCCCAGACTGCGAGAGTTCATCGATGCGAGCAATGGTTTTAGTTAATACTGGGTTAACAGAAACAGGTCCACTATCTTGCCCACTAGAACTTTCCGAGATTTTAAAAACTTTTCGTTCAGCCTCATCAAGAAGCTCGCTTGAATTTCTTCCTTCGGTATTAAACGCACTATCGGAAATTTCACTGGATACACGAATCAAACGCCGGCGAACTGCACGCTCATGGACAATGTTGGCATAAGCGCGAACATTGCTGGCGCTAGGTGTCTTTTCAACTAGATCACTTAGATACGCCATCCCCCCAGCATTTTCTAATTCACTAATGCGTTCCAGCTCTTCACCAACAGTCACCATATCAATCGGGGCACCCTGACTTGCTAAGCGCTGCGCAGCTCGGTAAATGAGGCGATGATCTTGGCGATAGAAGTCCTCTTCGAGCACTTTATCACCCACGACATCCCACTTACTGTTATCCAGCAACAAACCACCTAAGATAGACTGTTCAGCCTCAATAGAGTGCGGAGGGGTTTTCAAGCCAGATAATTCTTTTTCAGCAACAGACAAGAGAGACTCCCATTGAGTTAGGGTAACGATTAGTTGGGGTGGTCAGAAACAAATAAGCCCCGAAAATATACAGGATATTTCCGGGGCTTAGAAGATTCGAACGTGTCTTAGTAGACGATTAGACCAAATCTAGACCGTCACCAGAGCAACTCAAGTTTAACCAAAAGCACGTATCGCTGTGTTTGATTACTCAGCAACAACAGTCAAGGCAACAACAGCAATCACGTCGCTGTGTACTTGAATACTAATTTCGAAATCACCCACTGAACGGATTGGACCTTCTGGCAAACGCACTTCGGACTTGCTTACCTCAACGCCTGCTGCCGTTACTGCATCAGCCACGTCACGTACCCCGATAGAGCCGAATAACTTGCCTTCATCACCCGCTTTAGACGTAATCGTCACTTCTTTACCGTCTAACTGCTCTGCTCGTGCCTCAGCCGCAGACAACTTCTCAGCGGCCGCCGTTTCCAACTCTGCGCGACGCGCTTCAAATTCAGCAACGTTTGCTGAATTTGCTGGAACAGCCTTACCGAAAGGAATCAGGAAATTACGACCGAAGCCAGATTTAACTGTTACTTTGTCGCCAAGTCCGCCTAACTTTCCAACTTTTTCGAGTAGAATAACATCCATCTCGCTATCCTCAATTTACATATCTAATTTTGTTTAGCATGCTAGTAATGCGTTTTGCTTCGCTAGCACAACCTTTACCGCTATTCGCTAGCGGGCTGAACCCTGCGCCTGATATCCACTATGCTATCGACAATGGCCAAAGCATAGAGCACAAACAGAAAGGTTGGAAACAGGATGACCACTAACACATAGAAGCCAAACAACCATTGCCCACCTAATTTTTTCTTCCCGATCAAACCATGCACCAAGGCAAATCCGCAAAGCAGAATTGGTACCGTTGCACAGATCGCTAACATAACGCCATCTATGCCGATGATTGGTCCAACCCATGACGATAACAGCAACGCTGCCATCGTAAGTGGGTTTAGCCTCAAGGAATGGAATTCTTCACGCCATCCCCCGGGGTTGTACAAAGCTGATTGCCAAGACCGCCCCAAACAAAGCGCCCCAATTGCCATTCCATAAAATGACGCAGCAAAGCTTGCAACCATCAACGACTTAAGTTGATCGAAATGCTCCGGGCCCAGCGTACCGCCTACTTCCGGCGACTGCTCTGCCATCTGCAACAATAGATCACTTAAGACCTGCGTTAGCATTTCAACCGTCTCAGGCATAATTACTGGAACTAACGCTCCAGCGACTGCACTGAGCGCGAAACCCGCCATCATCGTACCGTGCCATGAAACTGTGGAACGCAACACACCTGCCATGAGCCAGGTCGTGAGCAGCACAACAGCTGCACTCGGATCTTGCAATCCAAACCACCACCCGAGTGCGGGAATAATGGCCCAAACGAATACGGCTAAACCTTTTTCTAACCCTTGCCTTAATGTGACCAGTGCAAGTATTGCTGCACCGAGCCAAAATAACATGGGTATAAGAGTAAGAATCGTCGCAGCAATCGCTGCTTGACGCGGGCCGCGCATCGAAAAAGCGGCTAACTCACGCATGATTCAACTCTCTTTTTAACTACAAATAAGCTTCGCAATATTAAGTAACTTCATCAGCTTTTAAGTCAGATTTTTGCGCACTCATCAAATCTGACAGCCGAACCACCTTACTCGTTGTGGTTGTCTGTGTATGGCAACAATGCGATGTAGCGCGCACGCTTGATCGCTGTAGCCAACTGACGCTGATAACGTGCTTTTGTACCGGTGATACGGCTCGGCACAATCTTACCCGTTTCAGTGATATAACCTTTCAAAGTATCAAGATCTTTATAATCGATCTCTTTAACGCCTTCCGCTGAAAAACGGCAGAACTTACGACGACGTAAAAAACGAGACATAACTTTCTCCTATTCCTAAATTACTCTTCCGAGGCTTCAGCGCTGTCACCAGACGCTTCTACAGAGGTTTCAGCGGGTGCTTCGGCTGTCGTTTCAGCAGGTGCTTCAGCTGCTGCTTCTGTCGGTGCAGGCGCGGCTGGTCTAGCTGGTGCTTCTGAACGCTGCGGACGTCTATCTTCACGGCCTTGCGAAGCTTTGATAGGAGACTCTTCAGTAATCGCTTCTTTACGACGCACCACCAAATCACGAATGATGGCATCGTTGAAACGAAAATTGTGAGCGAGTTCATCAAGCACATCACCATCGCATTCGATGTTCATTAGTATGTAGTGTGCTTTGTGAATTTTGTTAATTGGGTAAGCCAAGTGACGACGGCCCCAATCTTCTTGGCGATGAATCTGACCACCACCATTGGTGATTAGATTACTGTAACGCTCAACCATACCTGGTACCTGTTCACTTTGATCAGGATGAACCAAGAATACGATCTCATAATGACGCATAAATGCTCCCTTTGGATTCATAGCCTTCAAGCGTAAATTTACTTTGAAAGCAAGGAGTTATAAATAAACGAGGACTATGAGCTGTGCACACCTATGCCACAACAGACAGTTCCCGCAGTTTTTCGAGCCGCGAATATTATAGATAAACAGGAAAAGATGCAAGGCGTTGCAAGCGTTTACACTCTATTCACTTAAATCGGCAAGTGGGCTTTTTAAAAACGTTGGCGCGCCTTCAAGACGCAGCAAATAGCAATCAGTTTCTGAGTGATAAATAGCTATTAACTTCCCATGCTTGAGGACAGCTAGATATTCATCCCAACGCCAAGGCGGTAGTTTACCCTCCCTCAGGATACGCCCGAGTTTCGGCAATGTTGGCTGCTGCCGCCAGAATACTTGACCTTCCTCACCCAGATTAAACGTACACAATTCACCCATGCAAGCCCCATCTGGATCAGATAAGACAAATGAATTTTTAGAAAAAACGAAGCTTACAGGCAAGGCCTGCGTGACACAGGTAAAAGCTGATGATTGCTGAGTCGACTTTCTGATAAACAAAGCACCACGGTATCTGCGTAATTGGACATCACCCCATTGCAGAAACGGTTGTGCATCTTGCTTCGCTAAAATGACCTCATTAAAAACACGTGAGAATATTTTAACGGATGGTTGGGGTACGCAATGTTCTATCAGCCATTCTCGCAATACAAATGCAACAGATGAATCGGCAAGCCCTTTAAGCGCTTGCACTGAGAGCGCTGCACTCGACGCATATTTTTCGTCTAAAACATACGGCCTAACCTGCTGATACAAGTTTTTTTGAAAAACACTTAACTGGCTTGCGCGCTCACCTAGAATAATCAATTGTTGATCGATAGTTGAATCCAGACAATTTAGTCTTGGACGTATACAATGCCGAACATTGTTACGCATAATCGCTAAATCAGAATTACTCTCGTCCTCGACCCAATCTAACTGATGAGCCTGAGCGTAATGCTCTAAAGCCAATCGTGGTGTGTGGATGAAGGGCCTAAAAATTTTCGCGCTACCCATTACCCCGAGAGAAATCGAGCGCTGCTGAGGCATTCCAGCCAAAAGCGTTACATTGCTATCCTTTAAGATGCGCATTAAGGTTGTTTCAATTTGATCATCAAGGTGATGACCTAACAAAATAACGGAGTCAGCGCTGGCATGTCTCTGCAACGCTGCATAGCGATGTTTTCGCGCCGCGGCCTCTAAACCCTCGCCACTCGCTTCTACGCGAACATACTCTACATATACAGGTACGCTCAAACGGTCACAACTGAATCGGCAATGCGCAGCCCATTTATCGGCATGCTCACTCAAGCCGTGATGCACATGCACCGCCTTACAACTCGCCCCACGGGCAATAAGCGGTGCCAGCAGTGCATTAAGAAGTACAATAGAGTCTAAGCCTCCACTCAGTGCAAAAACATACTGCGTAGCCGCAGGGATACTCTGAGCAACCGTGTGCGGATCAAAAAAAGAATCTGTAGGAAACCTAGAGTCTGGCTCAATCTCGGACATATGCGGTTAAGCGACGGTAACGTTGCTCAAGTAAGTCTTCCGTTGAAAGTGCTTTTAACACGTCAAGGTTGCGCAGCAATTCTACTTTAATATTTTGCGCCGTTTGCGGGACATTGCGATGCGCACCGCCTAATGGCTCATTAATGACGGTATCAACCAAATCCAACTCTTTCAGACGTGCGGCCGTTACGCCCATCGCCTCGGCCGCCTCCGCAGCAAACTCAGCACTTTTCCACAAAATAGAGGCGCAACCTTCTGGCGAAATAACCGAGTAAGTTGAGTATTCAAGCATATTTAAGTGATCGCATACCCCTATTGCTAGCGCACCACCTGAGCCACCCTCACCAATGACTGTTGATATAACAGGCGTCTTGAGTCGAGACATTAATGCGATATTACGCGCAATTGCCTCACTTTGACCTCGCTCCTCAGCACCGATACCTGGAAACGCGCCTGGTGTATCTATCAGCGTCACCACTGGCACATCAAACCGCTCAGCCAACTCCATTAAACGCTTCGCTTTACGATAACCTTCTGGCAATGGCATACCAAAGTTTCGCTTCACTTTTTCTTTGACATCGCGGCCCTTCTGATGGCCAATGACCATAACAGGCTGCCCGTCCAAACGTGCTAAACCGCCAACAATGGACGGATCATCTGCAAAGGTGCGATCCCCATGCAACTCATCAAAGTCGTCAAAAATCTCATCGATATAATCAAGGGTATAAGGGCGTTCTGGGTGCCGTGCCATGCGCGTCACATCCCAAGGACTGAGATCAGCAAAGATAGAACGGGTTTGCGCCTCACTCTCTCGCTCCAAACGTTCAATGGCTTCAGTAATGTTTAAATCCTGATCATTACCCACCATCCGCAACTCTTTAATTTTTTCTTCGAGTTCAGCAATAGGCTGTTCAAAATCTAGGTACTGTAAATTCATAATTTGCGAATACGACCTTGTGAGCTAGACACGTCTAACCGTCTCCTTTTAGGCAAAGCAAAACGTTTGCAGCGATGCGCAAAACCTTAGACAATTACAGGCTTTAAGTATAGCGCTGATTGCAAATTTCTTAATCGTACTGGAGTAAGACTTTCTCTTTACCCAACATATACTGCAAATCATGCAACATTTCGTCTTCTGGCGCCACCTGCCAAGACTCACCCAGCTGGATAGTCGACTCAGAGTCAGGACGACAATAACGAATAGCCACCTTACAACCTGGGCTACGATAGGGCGCTATCTTTGTTTTTAACTCTTGAATAAATCCAATTTCAATCTCTGAGGAATCAAGTTTTATCTCCAAATGTGACGCAAAATGCGTGCGCGCGTTAATTAAGGACATCACTTTGTCAGCGCGCAGCTTTAAACTGCCTGAGTAATCATCCAAACTCACCACTCCCTCCACTGCAACAATTGAATCGCTTTGAATGCTCTCACGATACTGCTCATAAGAATCTGAAAATAAGGTCGCTTCAATACGCGCGGATCGATCATCCAAGGTAACGAAACACATGGTTTGGCCACGCTTGTTCTTCATCACTCGAACCGCGACAATCAGGCCAACGATCGTGATGCGATTTTTACTCGATTTCAAATCAACGATTGCATTTGGTGAAAAGTTGCGCACCTCATTCTCGTATTGGTCAAACGGATGCCCCGTCAAATACAAGCCCAATGTATCCTTTTCTAATCCAAGGCGCTGTTTTTCGCTCCACTCTCGCATCCCTGCTGATTTCGCATAGACATCGTCATCTCCAGCGTCCGGTACCACCTCACCAAAAAGATCGACCATTCCTACATGTTGATTACGCGAATTTTGCTCCGCACATTGCACAGCCTCCTCTAAACTTGCCATGAGTCGCGCTCTGCTAGGCCCAATTGCGTCGAGGGCACCGGCATAAACTAGGGCCTCGAGTGCACGCTTGTTGACCTTACGCAAATCAACACGATCACAAAAGTCGAACAAACTTGTGAATGCGCCGCCCTGCATCCTCGCCTCAATAACACTTTCAATCGGTCCTTCGCCTAAGCCTTTTACCGCGCCAAGGCCGTACACGATTTGCCCTTCATCATCCACAGTAAACGTATAATCACTGACATTTACGCTAGGCAACACAAGCGATAATTTCATCTGCCGACATTCTTCTACCAACGTCACAATCTTGTCGGTATTTTGCATATCGGCTGTTAATACGGCCGCCATAAATTCCGCTGGATAGTGTGTCTTCAACCATAAGGTTTGATAGGACACCAATGCATAGGCCGCAGAGTGCGATTTATTAAAACCATAGCCTGCAAACTTCTCTACAAGATCAAATATTTTTAGCGCAAGTCCACCATCGACGCCCTGCTTTATCGAACCTTCCTCAAAGAGACCCCGTTGCTTCGCCATTTCTTCCGGCTTTTTCTTACCCATCGCGCGGCGCAATACGTCAGCGCCACCCAAAGTATACCCGGCTAATGTTTGGGCAATTTGCATCACTTGCTCTTGATAAACAATGACACCATAGGTTGGGTCGAGAATTTCTTTCAAACTATCGTGCTGAAAATCTGGATGCGGATAAGCCACCTCTGCACGACCATGCTTGCGGTTAATAAAGTCGTCCACCATGCCTGACTCGAGAGGACCGGGGCGAAATAGGGCCACAAGTGCAATCATATCCTCGAGGGTGTCCGGCTGCAGCCGTCTAATCAAATCTTTCATACCTCGCGATTCCAATTGGAATACCGCAGTGGTTTGTGCCGTTTTCAGCAGCCGAAAAGAGGCCGCATCATCCAGAGGAATATGATCGATATTAATCGGCTCTTTACCCTCGATTTGACGCCGAGGATTGATCATCTTCAGCGCCCAATCTACAATGGTCAGGGTGCGCAAACCCAAAAAGTCAAACTTAACAAGCCCCGCATCTTCGACGTCATTTTTATCGAATTGAGTCACGAGACCACCACCCGCCTCATCGCAATATAACGCAGAGAAATCCGTTAACTTAGTCGGAGCGATGACAACACCACCCGCATGCTTCCCAACGTTACGCGTGACCCCTTCTAACGAAACGGCCATATCCCATATCTCTTGGGCTTCGTCGTCGACCTCAAGAAAGTCTTTCAGCGTCGGCTCTTGATCGATAGCCTTCGCAAGTGTCATACCTACTTCAAAAGGAATCATCTTTGATAAGCGATCGGCCAAACCATAAGATTTACCTTGGACACGGGCTACATCTCTAACCACGGCCTTCGCGGCCATGGTGCCGAACGTTATAATTTGTGATACCGCGTCACGACCATAGTGATCCGCCACATAAGAAATAACTCGATCACGACCATCCATACAAAAATCGACATCGAAATCTGGCATGGAGACACGCTCTGGATTCAAAAACCGCTCGAAGAGCAAATCATATTGAAGTGGATCGAGGTCTGTAATCTTCAGTGCATAGGCAACCAAAGAGCCTGCCCCTGAACCACGCCCTGGCCCGACTGGAATCGCTTGATTCTTGGCCCATTGAATAAAGTCCATCACAATTAAAAAATAACCGGGAAAACCCATTTGCAGGATGATATCGAGCTCGAAATCAAGCCGGTCATAATAGGGTTGACGGGCAACCGGCGTGTCGAGACCCGTTTTCACCAAAATCACCTCGAGTCGCTCATCCAAGCCATCGCGGCATAATTGACGAAAAAACCCATCCATCGTCATACCCGCTGGCACTGGATACTGAGGCAAAAAATATTCCCCTAGGCGCAGCTCAACATTGCATCGCTTGGCAATTTCGACACTGTTTTCAATCGCCTCTGGAATGTCCTCAAATAAGGCAATCATTTCCTCAGGCGACTTTAAATACTGGCTTTCGCTGTAACGTCGATCACGACGTGGATCGGCCAACGTATCACCTTCAGCAATGCACACTCGGGCTTCATGTGCCTCAAAATCATCCGGCGACAAAAACTGCACGTCATTCGTTGCCACCACCGGACAAGCAAGCTCTTTCGCAAGGATTACACTGGCATGCACGCACTCTTCATCGTTAACTCGATCGCAACGATGCAGCTCCAGATAAAAACTATCAGGAAACACCCCCATCCAATGTTGTGCGCGCGCTTTCGCCGTCTCATGCTTCCCCGATAATAGCGCCCGACCGACTTCTCCATCTTTGGCACCTGATAAGACAATCAACCCGTCCGCCGCGGCCTCCAACCAACACTGTTTAATTACCGCTAAACCTAACTGCTGCCCTTCAGTAAACCCAAGAGAAAGAAGTTCTGTAAGATTCCGATAACCTTTATCATTTTTTGCCAATAACGTCATGCGCGTGGGGGATGCTGAATCATCGAGATTTTCTAACCAGATATCCGCGCCAACAATCGGTTTCACACCAACATTGCGTGTGGCGTTATAAAATTTTACTAACGCGCAAAGATTAGATTGATCTGTGATGGCAATCGCTGGAATTTCTTCCACAGCAAGCTTCTTTGCCAATGGTTTAATACGAACCAAGCCATTTACAAGTGAAAACTCAGTGTGAAGACGTAAGTGAACAAAACGTGCTGACATAAAAAATAGATGGTGTTAAGAGGTTACCGCTAAACAACTTGGTATTAGCGACGGGCGGCATCACCCGAAAAAGTGGGTAAATGTTATCATGCACAAACAAGGTTGGGGAGATAAGTATCTAGATTATTGACCTAAGTCTTTTTAGCGCTTGGCACCTACGCGCAGCTGAATAGCTACCGATATTTTTATTCCCAAGCTTTATTTGGGCACGACTATCTAGAACCGAAAGCGAGCAAAAACAAGCGAAACATAGGCCAAATACCAAGAACACATTCGATTAAAGTTAAAGCATTTTTATATATTTTAGCCCCAGGTGCCTTGTTAGGTTTATTTGAGGCGTTTCAGGTAGACAGTAATGAACTCTTCGGCGCGTGGTCGGTTTATGACCCGGTTGCATGGATTGGATTTGTCGGCGCTTTGCTCTGCATCTCAGTCTGGGTCGGTCAGCCCTTAAACTCATGGTCTGTAAGGTTTTCTGAATCTATTAGCATCAAACATTTAAAAGAGACAGTCGTCGCCGAAACCAGTTTTATTTCAGTTTGGGTGATTCTTGGTTTTTTAAGCTATGAAATTCTTATATACGCCACCAATATCGACTTACAAGCCGTTTTTGAACCCCTTGGGGCACTCGCCATTTTATTAGCTGTCGTCATCGGATTCGTTCCGAGCTGCGGCCCTCAAATTGTAACGACAACACTTTATGTTAACGGTTTGATTCCTTTATCAGCGCAATTGGCCAATGCAATAAGTAACGATGGCGATGCCTTATTCCCTGCTCTGGCATTGGCACCTGAGGCCGCATTAAAAGCAACAGCTTTTAGCGCAATCCCAGCACTTTTTATTGGTTACATTGCATTTAATTTGGGTTGGTAATCGGATTTTCCAACTATAAAAGACCCTTGATTAAAATTTGTTGTCATTCGCGATCAATTTTTACAAACAACGTAACGAGATAGAAAAAACAATCGCTTTTAAATAATAATGCTTATCATTTTGGTCGTATTTTACCAGTCACATTATCAAATGATATGGAAAGCCCAATGACTCCACATACAACCGCTTACTTTGAGCAGCTGGATGCGTTTAAACGCGAGCTAGAACATACAAATACCCGTTTAACGTTAAGTGCGATACGATTTCGAAGTAAGCATGTAGGGGCGACGACAATCGAAGTTTTTGTTGAAGCCGTGCGATCACTGGCCAACGTATTTGAAAAGCAGTTTTCTGATAAAGACCCTCTAGACGTATTATTCTGGGGGCGAAATAAACTGCAGTTCGAGTACAAAAATCAGAATAGGAGCGAAGTGTTCCGAGCTTGGTGTCGAAAGGCAACTCAGCGCCTTGAAAGCGATATTCAACTTCGCTGTGACTCATTCGGGGCGGGCAAAGTAGTTGCTCTCGTGTAAGACACCGCTTATTAATGGTCAACTCTCCGGCTCGAAAAGCAGCATAAAATTGTCATGCTTAGCGAGGAAGCCTGTATACTTTCGCCCCAACGCTCAGTATCTATCTAACACGACACATGACAACACAACACATATACCCCGAACATTATCACGCAGAACTTGAAGAAAAGGCTCAACTTCTTATAAACCAATTCGGCAACTTTAAACTGCCGCCTCTCCAAGTATTCGAATCACCTGAAACGCATTATCGTATGCGTGCAGAGTTCAAAATATGGCATGAGGATAATACGGTTCATTATGCGATGTTCAGAGCGGGCGAGTATAAAAAGCCCTATAAAATTGAAGACTTTCCTGTTGCCAGTGTTCAAATAAATGAACTTATGGAAGCGTTGCTCAAAGCACTAAATCAATCGCAATTATTAAAAAATCGGCTATTTCAAGCTGAGTTTTTAAATACCCTGACGCATGAGATGGTCATAACACTCATTTATCACACACCCCTCTCGGATGAGTGGGAACTTGAGGCAAAACAACTGGCGAAAAGCTTAGGGGTGTCAATCGTTGGACGCAGTCGTAAACAAAAACGCATTATCGGTCGAGATTTTGTTGAAGAAACTTTGCATGTACAAGGGCGCGATTATCACTACCAACAAGTAGAGGCTAGCTTCACGCAACCCAACGCGAAAGTATGCGAAAAAATGCTTTCTTGGGCACTAGATTGTGCGGAGGAAGGCGACCGCGACATGCTGGAGCTTTATTGTGGTAACGGTAACTTTACCATTCCGCTATCAACAAAATTTAGGCGGGTTGTCGCAACTGAAGTTTCTAAAACCTCTGTTAATTCTGCACACTACAATCTAGAAAAAAATGGGATTGATAACGTCAACGTTATTCGCATGTCTAGTGAAGAGTTTGCCGAAGCAATGGATGGCGTCAGGAATTTTCGTCGTCTAGCCAACTTGGACCTAGAGACGTACGATTTTTCCACTGTGCTTGTCGATCCACCGCGAGCCGGCTTGGATGATCATACGGTTAACATTGTTTCGCGCTTTGAGCGCATCATATACATTTCATGCAATCCAAATACCCTAGAGCATAATTTAGCAATGCTTGCGAAGACGCATGATATTTCAAAATTCGCTCTTTTTGATCAATTTCCATACACACAGCATGTTGAATGCGGCGTATTGCTTACGAGTAAAACTGACAACATACGAGGATAAGCAGTTTTATGAAGCCAACCGACATGGTTATCGTTTATCTTGACTAATTACCGATGAAGTAAACGAAAATAATCGAATAAAACATGAACGCGATCAATATTAAGTAAACGACACTTTGTAACCACTAACAACCAACCAGATGTTTGAGTCGAGAAAGAAGAAAGATATGGATAGCCTTTTAACTCGTCACAATAAGCCTAGTCGTTTTAGTATGCCTGCTTTGGTTTGAGGTCCCATTAACCAGGAATGAAACTCACCCTCAGGATTCACAATAAGCGTTGCGGGTAACCCATTGGGCGCTTCTTGCTCAAACAAAGTTTCTGGTGCCACCAATAACATATCAAGCTCTAATTGAAGCTTTTCCGCCTGTTCTGCCAATGCTTCATTCTGCTTGCCATCAAAGTTATATGCCAGCACGGTTACACGTGCATCTTTATCCAGCGCGTTTAATTCGGGAATCTCTTCGACACAAGGCTTGCACCATATTGCCCAATAATTAATAAGTAGCCATTGCCCAGCGTAAGCATCGAGTGCTTTATTCGACCCATCCGAAAATTGAAGCACCGGCCTACTGCATGCAGACAAACCCAGAAAACTGATCAAAAACGCCGCGAGCAGCGTATATTTAAGCGTCTGTAGCACTGCGTTCATGGTACGCCCTGTATCCTTTTTAAATTAATGGTTAAAACAGTGTTTACGCCACATAAACGATAACAAACTGATAAACTGCGACGATCACTGCATTGGCCTGAGACCTTAAACATGACAGACCTAAAAATCTACCACAACCCACGCTGTTCAAAATCTCGCCAAACCTTGGCGTTAATTGAAGAAAAGGGACTAACACCTACCATCATTCGATACCTTGAAAGCCCTCCTGATGCAGCTGAAATTTCTGACCTTTTGATGAAATTGGGGATCTCAGCTCGCGCGCTACTGCGCAAGGGAGAACAAGACTATAAAGACCAAAACCTAAAAAATACCCAGCTAAGCGAGGCGGAGCTCATCGACGCGATGGCAACTTACCCAAAGCTTATCGAACGCCCTATTGTTGTGAAAAACAATAAAGCAATATTGGGTCGACCACCCGAAAATGTATTGGACTTAATCTAAGATGCGCACCCCTTATATACTTGTACTTTATTACTCTCGCCAAGGTGCAACACGTAATATGGCGATGCAAATTGCCCGAGGCGTGGAACAAATATCAGGCATAGAAGCCCGCATTCGCACTGTACCGAGTGTCTCACCTAACACAGAACAAAGCGAAGCAGATATTCCCGATGAAGGTGCATGCTATTGCGAACCGGAAGAATTGCAAAACTGTGCAGGTATTGCGCTAGGCAGCCCTACCCGCTTCGGCAATATGGCGGCGCCCATGAAATACTTCATAGATGGAACCAGCGGTCTTTGGATGCAAGGTGCATTAGCGGGTAAACCCGCCAGTGTTTTCACCTCATCTAGCAGCATGCATGGCGGGCAAGAAAGTACGCTACTTAGTATGATACTGCCCCTGATGCATCATGGTATGTTAATCAGTGGCTTGCCTTACACCGAAGAACCTCTGCATACAACAAAAACAGGTGGCACGCCCTACGGCCCCAGCCATGTTGCAATCGACGGAAGCAGCGGCCTAAGCGAAGAAGAGATATTGCTTTGCCAGGCCACCGGTAAACGCTTGGCTAACATCGCCAAGCGACTTGCCTGTTAAATTAAATATAACTTATAACCCAACTAGCAGTGAGAGACACCATGACTACCGAACTTTTGGTTGCGAAAAGCCACCGAGCAAGTGTAATAACCATAATTAGTTACCTTGCACTGATTATTTGCTTAGGCATCAGTACCTGGCTAAATAAGCTTCCCGAACAAACCTCCGTTATCCTGGTATTAGTGATAAAGTTCGGCCCGCTTTTAATTGTCTTACCGGGTATGTTGAAAAAATCTTTACGGGCTTATGTTTGGCTCTGCTTTATCGTATTATTTTATTTCACACGCGCAGTTGTTGACAGCTTTCTCACCGAAGGTGCGAGTCTCGATCTACTCATTACAGTATTAACGGTTGTCTTATTTACGGCGGCAATGATGTTCGTGAAATGGGAAAAAGCACAAGGTAAAAGCCTTTATCGCCAATAAAACTGAACCGCAAAATAAACCGCTTTAACAGCTAACGTTTATTGCCAAGCAAAAGGAGCCTACGATTGTCTGTATCGCGAGTACTGTCGTTTAATGATTTTTTAATTCAACTAGAGCAAGATGGTCGTTTTACTGCACAAACAGCAGAGCAACTTCGCAGCACGCCCAAAGGCGCTAAACAGGCTAAACAACACCCACTAGAAACCATCGCCGATGCGCGCATCCAAGACACGAAAACAAATAAAAATTTGGACATGGACGCACTGCTCAACTGGCTTAGCGAGTGGAGCAAACAAGATGTTTTTGTAATTGATCCACTTAAAATAGATTCATTGAAAACAGCCAAGGTCATGTCCTTTGCCTTTGCACAACGCCACGAAATTCTGGCCGTTGAAGTCAATGACGATGCCGTGGTTATCGCATGCGCGCAGCCATTCAATACAGGCTGGGAAGCTGACCTTGCTCATGTATTAAAGAAAGATATCAAGCGTGTCGTTGCTCACCCTGATGAAATTCGTCGCTTCACCATAGAATTTTATGAGCTGGCGCAGTCGGTAATGAAAGCTGGGCTAGAAACTGACCCCAACGCCCAGAGTCAAAACTTTGAACAAATGTTGGAGTTAGGTCAGCATGCAAACCCTGATGCAAATGATCAACACATCATTAATATTGTTGATTGGTTATTACAATATGCATTTGAGCAGCGAGCCAGCGATATTCATATCGAGCCACGTCGAGAAATCGTACAAATGCGCTTTCGTATTGATGGCATTCTGCATTCGGTCTATCAATTTCCGGCAAAGGTGGGGTTAGCAGTCACCAGCCGGCTCAAAATTCTTGGCCGTTTAAACGTCGCTGAAAAACGTAAGCCACAAGATGGCCGTCTTAAAACTAAGAATAAGTTAGATAAAGAAATTGAACTTCGCTTATCCACGCTACCCACCGCCTTTGGTGAAAAATTGGTCATGCGTATTTTTGATCCCCAAGTGATGCAGTCAAGTTTTTCTGACCTGGGTTTTAGCCAAGAGGATATGAAACGCTGGCAGGAAATGATTGGCCATCCGCATGGGATTATTTTGGTGACAGGCCCGACCGGCTCGGGTAAAACCACGTCGCTTTATACCACCTTAAAAGAGCTGGCGACCCCCGAAGTAAACATCAGCACGGTTGAAGACCCCATCGAAATGGTAGAGCCCGCGTTCAACCAAATGCAGGTGCAACAGACGATCGATCTAGGCTTTGCAGAGGGCTTACGCGCGCTCATGCGACAAGACCCAGATATCATTATGATCGGGGAAATTCGCGATCTAGAAACCGCCGAAATGGCCGTACAAGCGGCGCTCACCGGTCACTTAGTCTTGTCTACATTGCATACTAATGACGCACCGAGCAGCATTAGCCGTCTAATCGAGCTAGGCATTCCACCCTATTTAATCCGTGCAACTGTGGTCGGCGTAATGGCACAACGTTTGGTGAGAACCCTATGCCCGAGTTGTAAAATTCCCGCTGCCGTGACACCCGAAGATTGGCAAATGATCACGCACCCCTGGCGTACAGGCGAGCCGACCAATACTTGTGAACCTGTTGGATGCTTAGCGTGTCGTGATACCGGTTATAAGGGGCGTGCGGGGGTTTACGAAATTATGCCGCTTAGCGAAAGTTTAAAAGAGATGATTCAGGAGAATGGCAGTATCTCAAACTTGCGTAAGCAAGCCATTAAAGAAGGCATGCACTCACTGCGCTTGAGTGGGGCCACGAAAATCGCAAATGGCCTCACCACTATTGAGGAAGTATTACGCGTCACCCCTGCCAGTCTCAATAAGTGAACAGTCTGTTTCAGGCCTAAGGCTGAAAAGCACTTGCTCACACTGGCTTGCACCCCTTAACCTTCAGCACCACAACGTGCTTAATCGGGTTACTACTAGGCACTCAAAATACGTTTTTATGAAGCACAAGTAAGGAGATATTTACATGCGCAGCAGGTACTTAAACGCCAACCCATTCAAACTAACGATAGTGGCAATGATTTTGGTAATTGTTTCATTTACCGCTTTTGCTGAATCGCCTGAGGAGAAAGGCCTTGCGATTGCGATTGAGGCAGATAAACGTAATACGGGTTGGCAAGATAGTCGCTCAGACATGACTATGATATTGCGCAATAAACAAGGCCAAGAAAGTAAGCGGATACTGCGTATCAAAAGCTTGGAAGTGCCAGATGACGGCGACAAAGGGATTACCATTTTTAACGAACCCAAAGATGTACGCGGCACGGCATTACTCACTTTTTCCCACAAAACTGAATCAGATGATCAATGGCTATTTTTACCTAAGCTAAAACGCGTCAAACGTATCGCCTCGAAAAACAAATCTGGACCGTTCATGGGAAGTGAATTTGCTTTCGAGGATCTAAGTTCACAGGAAGTTGAAAAATACACTTATAAGTATATTCAAGATGAGCCCTGCGCAGACATGACATGTTTTCTAGTCGAACGTTATCCAACCGATAAATACTCAGGCTATACCAGTCAAAAAGCATGGATTGACCAATCAGAATATCGTGTAGTTAAAATAGAGTTTTACGACCGTAAAAAAGCCTTACTTAAAACACTCGAATCGTCTGATTTCAGCCAATACCTTGATAAATATTGGCGCCCAAATCTTATGCAGATGGTGAATCATCAAACTGGGAAGAGTACTGATTTACTGCTTTCAAATTATGAGTTTCAAGTTGGCCTGAAAGACAGTGACTTCACTAAAAACAGCTTAAAGCGCGCTAAATAAGCCATTTATAAAAAGTCACTCCGCCTGCGTTGCATAGACTTTGGCCTGATCAGCACAAAGAGGCTACGACAAACGTTTGTTTTTCCGTTAGCATGACGGTGCTATTCTGAGGTAAGCGAACATATATGGAAGCCCCCTATTCACCGCGTGAAGAATTTCTTAATACGCTGACCCATGCCATCGGCTCGGCCCTGAGCCTTTTAGGCATGCTACTGCTGTTAGTCTATGCGGCGCCGCAAGATGATAACTGGCGCACCGTAAGTTTTACTATTTACGGCCTTTGCCTATTCGCTCTTTATTTTGCGTCGACGCTTTATCATGGCACCCAAGAACCAAGGCGAAAAGCCTTGTTTAAAACGCTCGATCATTGCGCGATTTACCTAATTATCGCAGGGTCTTATACTCCGTTTTTATTAATTACCATGCGCGAAGGCGCCGGTTGGCCGCTGTTCATCGTTATCTGGGCGATCGCTGTTATCGGCATCGTTTTAAAACTCATCTTTAAACAACGCTTTCGCAAAGTACGTGTCGCGACGTATGTTATTATGGGATGGCTAATTGCATTTGCGAGCGAGGATCTAACGAATGCATTGCCAGAAAGTGGCCTATACCTTCTCATTGCAAGCGGGCTTATTTACACAATAGGTGTCGTATTCTATTTGGGGCACCGTATTCCATTCAATCATGCAATTTGGCATATATTTGTGCTGGCAGGCAGCGCATTGCATTATGGTTCCGTGTTCTATTATGTGCTGCCTAAAAGTGTATAACGCCGCCTCATACTCGCTATGTGTAACGGTATAAACTAGACCTAAATCTAGTTTATACCTAACAACTTTACCATCATGGATGACATTTAATAATGGCTTGCGATGCCAAGAAAAGACATCGTGCGCCGTTCATTTGACGCGAAAGATTACCTGCAATTAGAGCGTTCGCGACACAATTCACTTTAAAGTGAAAATTAACCGCTAAACTTAACGATCGACACATTATTTATCGTTTTTATTCTAATAATTGATACATCAGGACAACACATGCAATCATTTAATCCGCCTTCTAGAATTCTTATGGGGCCCGGTCCATCGGACGTTGCGCCGCGCGTATTAGAGGCGCTTGCACGCCCTACGATTGGCCATTTAGACCCTGCGTTTGTGTCTTTGATGGACGAGATCAAATCACTTCTGCAATACGTTTTTCAAACCGAAAACCGGCTCACTATTCCTGTTTCTGCGCCCGGCTCTGCCGGCATGGAAACCTGCTTTATGAATCTGGTACAACCGGGTGACAAAGTACTGGTATGCATAAACGGCGTGTTCGGCGGCAGAATGAGAGAAGTGGCAAAACGCGCAGGCGGGGTTATTACGTCCGTGGAAAACGAATGGGGTGAAGCGGTCGATGTGGGCGCAGTAGAAAAAGCCTTGCAACAAGATCCGGATATTAAATTTCTGGCCTTTGTTCATGCCGAGACGTCGACAGGTGTGCGTTCAGACGCGCGAGCACTGTGCAACTTAGCAAAACAGTATGACTGCCTATGCATTGTCGATGCTGTTACCTCTCTTGCAGGCGTTGAACTTCGGGTAGATGAGTGGGGCATTGACGCGATTTATTCAGGCACGCAAAAGTGTCTGTCTTGTGTACCTGGCATTTCGCCGGTGAGCTTTAGCGAGCGCGCTGTTGAGCTAATCCAAGCACGCGAGCACTTAAATTTCTCGTGGTTTCTAGACTTAAAACTGGTAATGGATTACTGGGGCAATGGCGATACGAAAGCCAAACGCGCCTACCACCACACGGCACCAGTCAATAGTTTGTATGCGCTTCACGAATCCTTGCTAATGGTTAAAGAAGAAGGCTTAGAAGAAGCTTGGGCGAGGCATGCGCAGCATCATAAAGCCTTGGTGGCAGGACTAGAAAGCCTCGGAATAAAAATGCTCGTAGATCAAGATATTCGTCTACCAGAGCTTAATACTATCGCTATTCCTGAGGGCATCGATGATGCGGCTGTACGAACGGATCTTCTTAAACAATTTGATTTGGAGATTGGTGCCGGTTTAGGTAAATTCGCAGGCAACGCTTGGCGTATTGGGCTAATGGGTAGTGCCTGTACGCGAAGCAATGTTGATGCGTGTATCGCTGCACTCGCTGCGGTCTTAAACCAGCATGGATACGCTTGTGACGGTGACGCCGCCGCAGTGGCCATTGAAAACGCCTATAGCGATGCCTGAAAGCTTGCGAGACCCTGAAAAGCATTTATAAGACGAGGTTGAATCAGCTCATGGACGAGCAGAAAAAGGGGGCAATGAATCGCCACAAACATAGGAGGTTAGAAGTGAATGCCTAAAAATTTATTGATTGTAGCGCATCAACCATCACCCAATACCACACGCTTGGCTGAGGCGCTCCTTCAATGCTGCAAGGCTTCTGCACCTCACCTTGGCGTGAACATGAAAACGCCTTTCGAAACAAACCCTAAAGATGTGCTTGCTTGCGATGCAATTATCCTGTTTACCACGGAAAATCTCGCCTACATGAGCGGCGCACTGAAAGATTTTTTTGACCGTTGTTACTACCCCGTTCTCGAACAAAAACAGGGGCTTCCCTGTTGCGCGATAATTCGCGCCGGACACGACGGGACGGGCACGCAAACAGCACTTCAAACGATATTGAAAGGCCTGCGATGGCGCTGGGTACAAGCGCCCCTTATTCTGCGAGGTACCTACCAAACACAATTTATAAAAGAAATTGAAACACTTGGGGCTGCAATGGCCATTGCGCTAGATGAAGGTATGATCTAATGCTTCGTCTGCCGTGTATACGGATACGGCAATTGCCCTAGCGGCACTTCTAGGCGGTTCGTGGTCGGGCCCGAAGGTAACCCAATCATCTCATCGTAGGGGCTTTCGTGGCGTAATACAGTCTCGGAAATACCAAGGGGCTCGAAACACTCGCGCATTTTCATCAAGTTTCGACGCACAAAACATTTCGCCTCACTCTCCCAAACTAAACGTTCCTCACCGTCGATCACCACAAACGCTTGGTACAGAGCTTGCTCGATCGAGCAGATCACGAGTTTATCTATTTTGTAAACGGAAAGATTTCGGAACAAAATTTTCATAGACTTTCTCTTATCTTTACGTTTTATACGACTCGCTCTCGCAGATAGCCTTGTTCCGGGAAAATTTTGTCAACATTGAATAATTTAAAACAGCATTAATTACTCACTCCGTTTGCTCGTGCCGAACAAACGATCACCCGCATCACCAAGACCCGGAAGTATATAGCCATGATTATTTAACTCACGATCAATTGCAGCCGTGTATATTTGGACGTCGGGGTGCGCAACGGAGACGCTCTTAATTCCCTCCGGTGAAGCCAGCAGACATAGAAACTTAATCCTTATTGCGCCATACTTTTTAACAATATCTAGCGCCGCTACTGCACTGTTTCCAGTCGCGAGCATCGGATCGACTACAATAACCGGCCGCTCTTGAAGACGCTCAGGGAGTTTTGTGTAATATTCAATCGCTTGAAGCGTATCCGCATCTCGATACACACCGATACAACCTACTCTTGCTGAGGGTAGCAAATCTAAAAAACCGTCTAAAAAGCCATTACCAGCCCGCAAAACAGAGACAAGGCAAAGTTTTTTTCCGGCGAGCTGCACACCCTGCATCGTTTCTAAAGGTGTTTCTATCGTGTGGGGTGCAACATCTAAATCACGAGTAATTTCATACCCCAATAATAACGAAATCTCTCTCAACAACTGGCGAAAAGATGCGCTGGAAGTCGCCTTGTCACGCATCAATGTCAACTTGTGTTGGATTAACGGATGTGAAATCAATTTGGTGTTAGGGGATAACATTATCTACTCCGATCCGGGCGAAAAACGTTCAAATAAGCCTGCATACTGCTTTGACCTCGGCTTCTTAAAAGTATTCCGACGAGAGGTAAACGTTGGTAAACGTATTAGACCCTGCATAACGGATACCGCTGCAGTGACGCCTTCAATAACAGGGACTTGATAACGGTCTTGCAAGGCTTGTCGTAGGCTCACCATCCCCGCACAACCGAGTACAATTGCCTCACTGCCGTCACGTTCTAAAGCCTTCTCTATTTGGCGAAATAGAGGCCTTAACGTATTTTCATTTCCGTTTTCAAGCGCTAGAACTGGAATTTCACTTGCACGTATCGATCGGCATTGTCGCTCAAACCCGTATTCAATTACACGTCTTTGCAAGGGGTGAATGGAACATGAAAGTGTCGTGATAATGGAGAATGAACCGGCCAGAATAGAGGCATGTTGGCAGGCTGCTTGGCACAAACCAATAACGGGAACATCGCTAATACAACGTGCCGCTTCCACTCCTGTATCATCAAAACAACCAATAATCACACCTTCGACTGACGCCGAAGCTAGCGCAATATGCTCTAGCATGGGGGGGATCGCAAATGCTTCGTCATAGTATCCCTCGATACTGGGGGGACCATAATCACTGGTGAATGAGATTATGTCAGTGTCACTCGGCAACACTTTCCGCGCGGCCGCGACCATTGACTCAGTCATGGTCTGAGTGGTGTTCGGATTAACTAAAAGTAGTTGCCTCATATGAATTTTCTATCTAATTAAATTGACCACTTCGTCTTTTTCTAAACCATGTAATCAACCAAAAACTGACACCCATAACGAAGAAAGAGATGGAGGTAGTAAGAGTTCCTAATGCATACAATGTAGGCGTCGTGACGGTGGTTGTCATACCAAATATTTCTAATGGGAGCGTATTGTAAACGCCCATTGCCAATAAGGAGCGCGCAAACTCATCAAAGCTGAGCGTGAAGCCAAATAATCCTACACCCACGAGACTTGGTGCGATGATTGGCAACAGAACTAACTGGACGACTTGTCGGGGCGATGCGCCCATATCACGTGCTGCCTCTTCGTAAGATTTATCAAAGCGATTAAACACGGCAAACATAATTAAAAGTCCAAAAGGCAGGGTCCAACTTAAATGCGCGCCCAACCCAGAGCTATACCATTGCGACTCAAAACCAAGCTGATCAAAAAGCAAACCAATCCCTAAGGTTAGTAGAATCGATGGGACAATCAGGCTGGCTATAGATAGGTAAAACACAAATGATGCCCCCTTAAACCCCTTACGAAACGCTAAACCGGCGGCCAACGAAATCATCACAGTTAAGATCATCACGATGCTTGCTAACGATAATGAACGTATAAACGACCCTTTAAAGTCGCCTACGCGCTGAGGTTGAAACAATTCGAAGAACCAATGGAATGACGCACCTCGCATGGGAAAGGTTAAGCCTCCGCCAGGCCCCTGAAAGGATAGGGTAAAAATAGCAATCATTGGTCCGTACATAAAAACCACAAAAAAGATAAAAAATAGAAGCAGTGGTATGAAACTTCTGCGTCGCCCTAGCATCTCAAAGCTCCTTTCGGATATTTACGAAGCGCATTAGTACGGCAACGATAATTAAGACGGTGATCAATAACACAACTGCGTCTGCCGCCGCAGCTGGATATTGTAACAATGCGCGTTTATTATTCATTGCGACGCCCACGGAAGCACTCTGCCCTCCTGACATTGTTTGAATCGTGACAAAATCTCCCATAACAAGTGTTATGACAAAGATACTGCCTATCGCAATGCCTGACTTACACAGTGGAAGAACAACATATATCAGCGTCTGCCAACCGTTTGCTCCCGCGTCATAAGCCGCTTCAATAATGCTTTTATCTATACGCATCATCGTATTAAAGATCGGCACTACCATGAACAAGGTATATAAATGCACGAAGGCAAGTACAACGGCAAAATCAGAGTACAGAAGCCATTCCAATGGTTTATCAATGAGCCCCATGCCAAGAAGCGTTTCGTTGACTAAACCATGACGACCTAAAACCGGAATCCAAGCAATCATACGAATAATATTCGACGTTAGAAACGGAATGGTACAGATCAAGAACAGGGCCATTTGCCAAGTCAAACTTTGGACATGAAATGCTAAGAAGTAAGCGACGGTAAAACCAACAAGAAAGGTGACAAGCCATGTTACTAAAGTAAATTTGAGCGTTTTAAGATAAATCGTATACGTGACCCCTGAGCTGAATAACTCCTCATAATTGGTCAGCACAAAATCTGGAATCAAGCTAAATGCGTTGTAGTCCCAAAAGCTCACAACGCCAATAACGATGATTGGTCCTATAAAAAAAAGTATAAGAACCAGGAGCAAAGGCGTTATTTGGAGGTATCGAGTCATAATGAGAAACCTCGTCTCCGGCTAAAAAATCTCATAGTTAACCGGAGATCCCGACCGCTTAAGAGGCAATAAATTCATTCCATTTCCGGACCATATATCGGTTTTCATCCATCACAGAATTCCAACAGGCAACGGACCCCATTCGCTCATAGAAAGAGCCACCATCGCGCACAGCACCTGCAGATTCAAGCTTGCTACCGAATGGATCAATAATATCGCTTTGTGCCGGCTTACCTTCAAACCAATATCCCCATTCGTCATCAGACATGAATAGTTTTGACGTTTCAGGTGCCGCTGAATAGTAACCTTGTCGCATCAATAAACCACCAACCCAACCCGACAAATACCAATTGATGTATTCATAAGCTGCATCAAGTTCTAAACCCGATAAATTTCGTGATAGTCCTAAACCGCCACCCCATGAACGATAACCCTCCTTCAATGGCTGATAGATACAAGGCATCCCCATAGATCGGACTTTGGTAATGGCTGGCGACCACATAGATTGAATAACAACCTCACCTGACGCCATCAGATTCACCGACTCATCGAACGTTTTCCAAAAGGCTCGGAACTGTCCATCTTTCTTAGCTTCGGTGAAAATCGCCATCGTCTTGTCGATTTCCTCTTTCGTCATATTACCTTTGTCGCCATATTGCACAGCGCCCATGGCTTCACAAACCATTGCTGCATCCATAATGCCGATAGAGGAAATATTGAGGATGGATGCCTTGCCCTTAAATTCGCTATTTAACAACTCAGACCAACTTCCGATAGGTCGTTTAATTAAATCGGGCCGAATACCTAAGGTATCCGCGTTGTAAATTGTCGGCACCAGTGTGTACCAATTGGTTTCTTCCGTTGCAAATGCCTTAGACGTTGGCGACTCTGCAAAACCCACCGTATGGGGTGCCGTGCCTTGAGCAATGTTAGAAGATGGTGTTAGTTTTCCGTTTTTAAAAATCCCAACAATTTTATCGTAATTTTTTAAACGGCTGACATCAAAAGGCTGAAGGTTGCCGGCGCCCCAAACCTTTTTCACGGTGAAATACTCGATGTCTGCGATGTCAAATGACTTCGGCTGTGTCACAACTCGTTGCGCGGTTGTGTCAGTATCTAGCGCGGTCATCTCCAAATTGAAGCCAAGATCTTTCTTAACCTGCTCTGGAATCGCATTAATATTTGATACGCCTGTTCCAAATTGCCGCAAGGTTACATTTTTAATGTTCTGCGCCCAGATCATAGGAAAGCCGCCAGTCATGGCGGCCGCTCCCGTGGCAACGGCCGCGGTCGTCTTGAGAAACTTTCGTCGACCCTGATCGGTCTCCGATTCGTTCTGCGTGTCTTTACTTAAATCTGTACTTATATCTTTCTCTTTCATTAGCTTTTGCTCCGAGTGTGGGAATTAAGAATGAATATGAAAATGACTTCAGTGAGGGTGTAACAACCAGGTTTGACTACTATTCCAGCCGGCCCAAACCTGATCGCCGGGCTGTATTTTTTCGCTGAGAAAAAAATCATCAGAGACTTGAGCGTTGAACTCGGTATTTTCACCAAGCGTCTGCAAATTGAGCTTTACATACGCACCATGAAACTCCGCATCGATAACCTCGCAATTAATCAAATTCTCACGATTCACGGTCTCGGCTTGATGCGCTATCTCGATGAGATCAGAACGGACACTAAAGTTATAATGCGGATAAGGGGTCTTACCCGCTTGCCCCTGAACTCGGAACACTTGATTGTTCGCACCCACTAAAGATATTTGATCTTCATTGTGGTCACTGTATTGGCCGGTAAATACGTTATGGCCGCCAATAAAACGCGCAACAAACTCATTTTGCGGAAAGCGAAACACATCGCGCGCCCCACCGACTTGACTAATTCTAGCCTTGTCCATCACTACCACCTGGTCAGCTAAAGCCAGTGCTTCCTCTTGCGAATGTGTCACATGAATAAAGGTAATGCCGAGCTCTCGCTGCAAGCGTCGCAGCTCGGCGCGCATTTGGATACGTAGGAATGGATCCAGAGCGGATAAAGGCTCATCGAGCAAAAGAACACTGGGTTGGTTCTGCAAGGCTCTCGCGAGCGCCACACGCTGTTGCTGCCCACCTGACAATTGATCAGGCATACGTTTGCTAAAACCCTCCATTTTTACCAGCGATAATAATTCGAGGGCCCGCTCATGACGATCGGCCTTTGAGACCCCGCGCAGTTTTAGTGCAAACGCGACATTATCGATACAGTTTAGGTGCGGAAATAGTGCATAATTTTGGAACATCATGGCGGTGCCGCGCGCAGAGGGGGGTAACGTCGTAGTGGGCTTTCCGTCAATCAGTATTTGGCCAGAGCTGGCTATTTCATGGCCAGCGATGAGCCTGAGAGTCGTACTTTTGCCACAACCAGATGGTCCCAAAAGACAGCAATACGCGCCCTCATCTATCTTGAGATTGACATGATCAACTGCTTTACTGCCGTCAAAATCTTTACATAAGTCGATGAGCTCTACTTGGCCGTTTTCCTTGTTCTTAACGCTGAGCATTGTTTATATCCAAACTTCATCGACACATTACAATGTCTTAAAAGCATTGTTCGTGCCGCATCACGCATAGAAAGGTTAAGAATTCACTCAACTCAGCCTCAAATAATTAATTAAACCTCCACATATACAAACCATTTAGAAACAGAATATTCTTTTTTAGTAAAAATCGGCAAACGGGTTAATGGCAAAGATAGCTGCGCATTAGTCTTACAATATGCTCTACAGCATATCGACTAAAAAATGCCGCGTGGCGTTTCCCTCTACAATAGACGTTAACGCACTTACAACATCGTCAAGCTTGATTTCTTGGTTAAGCGCTGCAAGCGCTGGCAATGAGGCTACCATGGCAAGTTGTTCCCAAGCTGTGCGCTTTTCTTCGAGAGGAATTTCAACGGAATCGACACCGAGCAAATTAACATTACGCAGGATATGCGGGAAAACACTGCCAGGATAATTCGGATTCTCTACCAAACCGCATGCGGCGACCGACCCGCTATGCTTAACCGATTTGAGGACATTCGCTAACGTTACACCGCCTGCCACATCGATCGCCGCTGCATAGTCGGCCTGCCCCAGCGGACGCTTACTTTCTTCTTGCAAATTTGCACGATCGATAACCGACTTCGCACCAATGCTTTGCAGATAGTCGGTTTGTTCAAGTTTGCCCGTGCTGGCGACTACCTCATAGCCTGCGTGCGCTAACAAGGCCACTGCGATTGAGCCGACGCCCCCCGACGCACCGGTTACCAACACCTTACCTTGAGAAGGCGTCAGTCCCATTTTCTCCAGCTTATTAATACACAGCTGCGCTGTTAATCCTGCTGTACCGAAGTGCATGGCTTGCTTTGCATTCATCTCAGTTGGGCAAGGAATCACCCAAGACGCCGGTACACGGATATACTGCCCCAAGCCACCCGCCGTGTTCATACCCAAATCATAGCCGGTAACTATTACTGAGTCGCCCGGCGCAAAAGCGTCTACATCACTCTGTTCAACGGCACCCGCGGCGTCAATCCCCGGTTGATGCGGAAATTGTCGAGTTACTCCTTTATTGCCATGTGCGGACAGTGCATCTTTAAAATTTAACGATGAATATTCGACACGGATAAGAATCTCACCTTTTGGTAAATCGTCAATCGAACGCTCGACGAGTGCTTGCGTGTAGTTTTTATCTTCTGCTTCCTCGACGAATAAGGCTCTGTATTTAGTCATCAAATTCTCCGCATAACATCAATGTAAATTATCGTGGGCATGAGCCTATCAAAAATTCACGCCGACGAAATGTTTAATTGACGCACGACTGTCTTCACTCGTTTAAATTTCGTTGGCGCCATGCGCGAGGGGAAAGAGCATGGTAGGTTTTGAACGCCTTGGAAAATGCGCTTAATTCGTTATAACCCAACATCAATGAAAGTTGCGTTAATGGCATTTCACTATTGCTTAATACCCAGCGAGACACATTCATTCGTGTTTCGAGCACGAGCCGCTTAAAACTATATCCATTAGCCTTGAGGCGGCGCTGCAACGTGCGCGGATGCATATGCAATAGGCCGGCGATATACGTCAACATAGACTGAGACATACCTAAGCTTGCAAGAATAAGCGCCTGGGTTTCGCGATCTATTTTGTCGCCTTGAGTGCGCAACCGTCGGTCCATATTTACTTCAAGCTGCTGAGTTATCGACTCGTCGAAGGTTGCAATTTCACGCGTTAAAAACCGTTTTGGAAAGAATAACTGGTCGCGCTCTTGGCTGAAATTGACAGGCGCATCGAAGTACTGTGTGTAATGGTTGTCACTCGAGATGCGGCGGTGCGTAAAATGCAGGCCAGAAAGTTTAAAATCAGGCCCCACTAAGCGTCTTAAAATACGATAGCAAACCCCGAGCGAAAGTTCAGAAGGTTGGCCTTGATGCCGCTGCTGCCGTTGGTGCTGAAACCGGGTAATGACACAGAGCTCATCACTCACATCGAAGGTCCAATACTCAGCTAATACATGCAAGGACATATAGTTGCGGGCTCGGAACGCTGCCTCCAGAACCGATTCACTATGCATGATCATTAATCCAACGGGGCCCAGCATGGCAAGGCCCTGCGCGTTGGCTAATCTCAAACCAAAATCTGGCACGTTATACAACGCGGCGCTATTTTCTAAAATCGCCTCATGCGAGGTATATGGAATAAATTTATCGGGCATTGCAAAGTCATCAACCGATAGCCCCAAAGGTGCAAGCACTTTACTCGCATCTTCGCCGATACTTTCGATCAGCGGCAAAAGGCCTTGCAAGGCGCCCAGGCGAATCGATAAGCCCGTATTCTCAAGCGTTTCAAGCATTAGCTACTCTTTTGTCGTATAAATAACCGACAAATTGTCGCCTATTAACAAGTTTTTGTCTCTAGCCAACTTTATTATGTATAAAAATTAGCGTGTCGCTATTCGAAATATAAAACGCGCATGAGCATTTTGGGAGACTAAATAATGGTGCAACACTCAACAGAATCTAAACCGCAATCCAACGTAGAATACGATATTTTAATCTGCAATGGACGCTATTTTGATGGCACGGGTGCGCCCAGCGAAACGAAAGATATTGGTATTAAACAGGGCAAGATTAAAAAAGTCGCGCCCAGCGGGGCCCTAGAGAAAAATACCGCTAGTCGATGTATTGATGCCACCGGAAAATGGGTCAGTCCGGGTTTCTTAGATACACACACCCATTATGATGCAGAGCTGATGGTTTCACCCTCACTGAGTGAATCAGTGCGCCACGGTGTCACCACTGCATTGGTTGGCAGCTGCTCGCTGAGCATGATTTGCAGCGACGTGGAAGATGCCTCTGACATCTTCACGCGTGTTGAGACGGTACCCAGAGAAAAAGTGCTCCCAATATTAGAAAAAACCAAAACGTGGAATACCCCCAAAGAATGGAAACAATTTATCGCGAAGCAAGCATTGGGTCCAAACATTATTTCTTTCCTTGGCCACAGTGATTTACGCACTGCCGCAATGGGCTTATCACGCGCCACAGATAAATCGGAAAAGCCAACCGAAACCGAAATGCAGTGGATGGAAGGCATGCTACAAGAAGCCGTTGATGAAGGCTTTCTCGGCCTATCATCCATGTGTCTAACTTGGGACAAAGTAGACGGCGATCGAGAATGGTCGAAAAGCCTACCCAGTACTTATGCAAAGTGGGGAGAACTGAGCCGGTTTAATAAGTTGCTACGTAAACATAAGCGCGTGCACCAGGGTGCGCCCAATGCGGCAAAACCCTGGCAGATTTTTCAATACTTAACGCAAACCCTTGGACTACTGCGCAGTCCACTTAAAACAACACTCATTTCATTGGTTGATTTGCGTGGCAATAAAAGCGTACGGCCACTGGCGCAATTTGCGGCCAAACTAGCCAATTTCTTTGGTGGCAACTTTCGTTGGCAACTGCTGCCCACGCCGTTTACTGTCTATGCAGACGGGATCGACGTCGTCTTTTTTGAAGAATTTGGCGCCGGTGAAATGGCCTTAGACCTTAAAGACCAAGTAGAACGCAATGCCCTTCTTAAAGACGAGAGTTATCGACGTAAATTCCGTAAATTTTATGGCGAGAAGTTAAGCCCTCGTGTGTGGCAACGCGACTTTGGCGACGCCATCATTTTAGAATGCCCCGATCAAGAGATGGTAGGGAAAAACTTTTCAGATGTCGCAAAATCACGCGATATTCATGTGGTCGATCTTTTCTTAGACTTGGTGGTTGAATACGGCCGTGCATTGCGCTGGTACACCACGGTTGGTAACCACCGCGCGGATGTTCTCGCAAAACTTGTACAAGATAAAAACACCTTAATTACCTTTTCTGATGCCGGTGCACATATTCGTAATATGGCGTTTTACAACTTACCGCTCCGCTTTCTAAAAATGGTTCATACCGCGCAACAAAAGGGTGAGCCCATCATGACCATGGAAAAGGCCATTTGGCGCTTAACCGGTGAACAAGCTGATTGGCTGGGTATTGAAGCGGGTCGTATACAAGAAGGCGATCGCGCAGACGTAGTCGTTATTAACCCAAACGCGTTTGACCAAGACCTAGAAAACGTTGAGTGGGCAGATATGGAAAATTTCGGTCTACAACGCCTTGTTAACCGCAACCCAGGGATTGTTGAGCACGTGCTCATCAATGGCAGTTTTGCCATTGAAAATGAAGAAGTGAATAATGAACTCGGCAATGTGCAAAAGTTTGGTACGTTTCTAGCGGCGTCATCGTAGATGACAAGTTCTACCAAAAAACTTTACATCACCGTTTTACGTAGTAGCCAAATATGAAAGAGAAATGTCGTCAAATTAAAGCCGGCGCACTTAACTTTAGAGTTTTCGATGAGGGTAGCGGTGAACCCGTCCTGCTGCTGCACGGGTTTCCCGATAACTTATTAATGTGGGAAGACGTCGCCAATGACCTGCTTAGCCGTGGCTACCGTGTCATTGCCTTTGACCAGCGCGGCTTTGGTAAAACTGACATGCCCAAGGGCCGTCGCCATTACACCGCACAGCTGATCGCAGGCGACATTCCACTGTTGTTAAACGCGCTCGACGTGAAGACACCTGTCAATATTATTAGCCATGATTGGGGTGCCGTCATTGGTTGGTGCGCAGCTATGTTTCATCCTGAGCGCGTCAAATCATTAGTGGTCGCGTCGGTCGGACATCCGCAAAGTTATGGCAAAGCCGGTGTCTATCAGAAATTCATCAAAGGTTTTTACACACTCTGGTTTCAACTTAAATACATTGCCGAGTTCTATTTGCTTAACGGTGGCATGAAGCGCTGGTGTGCGTCGCATCCTGATTACCCAGGCGTAATTGAGGCCATGTCCAAACCCGGAAGGCTAACGGCCGCGATTAACTGGTATCGTGCAAACTTTATTAGTATTTTGCTCAAATCCTGGCCGCGATGTACGGTGCCTACTTTGGGAATTTGGAGCAGCCAAGACCGCTTTTTAACAGAAGCACAAATGACCAAGTCGGCGCGCTACATGGACGCACCTTGGGCCTATCGACGCTTAGATGCGGCTGGGCATTGGATACCCTATGAACATCCCAAAACGCTCGTAAACTGGGCCTGCAATTGGTTTGAAAACAAGACCGCTAAACAGACAGCTTAGCGGGTTTTCTCATAGAGCACAGCAACATGGTTAGTCAAAGGTGCGTGTAAACCGATACAAGGCCGAGTCTTTCTCTTTGTCGTTTTGACGCCAACCCAAACGCTTAGGTGCTTCTTTTTCAATTTTAAGCGTGCCGTAGATAAGCCAATCATAAATCGCCAGAAAGTTATGCAAGTTCTTTGCAGAGTTCGGCCCTCGGCTATGGTGATGGTGGTGCGTGGTCGGAAACACAAAAATATGCGCTAAACCATAGGCAAACTTGCGAACCAGTGCATTTGGATGGTTCAAGAAATATAAGTCGTAATTCCAGCCGGTGTGTACATGCAAAGCCCAAACGCCTTTCAGAATCATACCCACCACGAACACCTCGGTTAAGCCAAGGTAGAGGGCAATAAAACTAAACCAAATATTCGGCATGACGAACCAATAGGTCCATCCCTCAACAAACGTTTGGCCGACAAACATTTGGGCCTTATCGTCGTTATTTCCAATTAAATGATGCGGCCGATGCGCTGTTCTGAATATCTTGTGAATAGGCCTCAACCATGCCCTTTTTGGCGTGCGGCTGTGCGCAAACCAATGCCCCAGCCCATGAAAATACTCTTCTAATAAAACAAAGCCTAACAGGCATAACCAAAAATGCTGGTCTTGTAAGGCGCTTAAGGCCCCCTGATAGGGTGCTAACAGAAAACCGCACACAGCAAACACCAGCGCCATCACAAGCGGGCGTTGTACTAAGCTAATGCCAACGCCGCAAATGGCTGCCATTTTATAGTCGGTATTACTTAAGGCACCTTTCCGAAAAGCACCTGTGAGCCATTCATAACACACGCAAATGGCGAAGAAACCAGACACAATGAGGGTTTCCATTTAACTCTCCTACTCTCAATCAATTACAACCGAAACGAAACATCTTTTTATTTATGAAATAAGCTTACGATTCTTTTGTTTATTCATCCAATGGATTGTTAATATACTAATCATTGACAATGATGATGATTAATATATTAGCATTATCGATTAATTGGGAGTTTGCTATGCATCGTGATTTACGCAATGTTGATTTAAACCTGCTTATTGTGCTTAACGCACTCGCCGAGGAGCAGCACCTCACCAAAGCCGCAGAAAAATTGCACATGAGCCAGCCCGCGGTTAGCAACGCGTTATCTCGGCTGCGTTCTCTTTTTGATGACGAATTATTTGTTCGCGCACCGAAAGGCATGCGCCCTACCCCAAAAGCCAAAGCCTTACAGGAGCCTATTCGCCAAGCCCTAGGATTAATACAGGAACAATTTACGCCACGCGAAACGTTTGATTACACAACCGCCAAACACCACTTTTGTATTTCAGTAAATGGGTATGCTGAATTTGTCGTTCTGCCGCCGATGATGAGGGGTTTACGAGCGATTGCCCCGAATATTACGCTTGATATTTGCCCTGAAAGTGATGCCCGCTCACCTGAATTACTGCGCACAGGTGAGATTGATCTCGCCATGGACTACATCGAGATAGCAGGCAAAGACTTCATTAAAGAACCATTTTATTCAGAGGAGCTCGTCGTCGTAACGACAAAAAATCATCCGAAAATTAAAGGGCCTGTCGATCTTGAGCTATACAAAGCCTTGCCGCATGTTGCCGTGCGGCCCAGAAACCACCGTGGTAGCCATACAGAGATTGTGCTGGGTCGTAAGCAAATTAAGCGCAAGGTGGTCATGTCTGTCTCTGATTTAATTAGTCTGCCGGCTATCGCGGCTCAAACAGATTTAATTTGTACTTTGAATAAACGACTTGCGCACTATTTTGCGAAAACTCTGCCTATTGATATTCACGCCTTACCCTTCGACACAGAAGCCGTGCCTGTATACATGTATTACCATAGGGATAAACAAAAAGACCCAGCCCATACCTGGCTGCGTGAGCAAATTAAACGCGTATCAAAAATCAATTAGGGGAAGTTTTGAGCGACTGCCATTCAAAATAACTGGAACCATGCAAGGAAAAACATCTGAAAGGCAAAACGATCACTAGCGGTTCCGACTTGTGAAAATAGAGCGTGATCACAAAAATAGCGACCGCTACAAACGGCCGAATAGATCAAAGAAATTTAGACCAACAAGAAACTCGCGCGACTAACGTTTACGTATCAACGTCACCTGAAACGCCCTCATGAGAGAGATCACCGGATAACTCGGCTTCTATTTCTTCGAGGCTTTCTTTCTCCGATGCAACAACGTTTCCGCTTATCGCATCCACTTCTACTTCAAACGCGTCGGCCCCTGATTTGACGAATACATCCCACTGGTTATCAGGCTCGTCCATACGGATGCCAATAACCTCGCCACCAACAGCCTCAAGCGCAACATCAATGGCTTCTTGTTTACTAATGAATTTGGCATGGTCTGCTGCGTAAACCGAAAAACTCGAAACACTCGAAACACTTAAAACAATGAATACACTTTTTACCAAAGAAAATTTCATACGTTTAATGACTCCAACAACCTATTTTTTTAGTTAATGATGGGAATGGAAACAGTTCAAAGCGCATCTGTAAATCTGAGAAGCGCCCTAGCCATGCTTACCGCAGCATTTTTTAAATTTTTTGTTACTGCCACAAAAACAGGGATCATTCCGCCCAAGTTTAGGGGCTTCACGTTTAAATGGCATGGGTGGGGGGCAACAACTGGTGTCACTGCAGCACGCATCGGCCTGCGGATCGTTTAAATTTTTCTCATCGTTCATATGCGTGGCAACCTATAAAATTCTGAAATTACAGTGAGTTTTCGTTCCGCAAATTTTAAATTTTTACGTCTTGTACATCAATAAATAACAACGATGGCATCAAATATAATCGTTCATCCCGATAAACCAGAGATTTATCCGTGCATGAAAAACGCTCTAAATTGTCTTCTAAAAATTTCTATTTGATGAGCAAATACGCACCATCATTATAGATAAAACTTTAATTCGATTCGAAGTGAAGCTGGAGCGTAGAGAGGTGAATTTGAGCTTTTGTGAGATAAGCAGATACAACCAGCACAATACATTACGCTAACTATTAGACAAAAGCAGACCTTCGCTCAGCTCCATTCACGATGACCGCTCCAAGAAGAGAGGAGACTCTCGCTTCGCGGCTATCCATTATCTGTTGTTGGTGAATCGCAGACCTGCTCCCGACAGCAAGCTCCCCATTTTATCTATGATCAAAGCGGTCATCCCTAGATGCCTTTATCACAGCTTTATGAAAAGTTCCGCTTTTTTATATATTTGCTTGCTAAACTTTTTGGCTATGTTATTGATTGCTATGCAAAAATATCACTATGCTTGAGTGTCGAAACCGGAATATATGGAATTGTTTCCACATTTTCCAGTGACGGACTTCCTGTAACCGGAGCTAAACAACTGATACGCTTAAACAAATTTGAAAAATTAAAATCACATAAAAAGTGTTTGATGGACCATCGGTTCCATCAAACACACTGTTATATTTCTTAGGTAAATTATGGGCACCGCAGAAAAAGGAAAAGTTTCTTACTCGGTTTATCTAATTGGCATCATATTATTTGGCCTGTTCTACGAAACTATTAAGCAAGCATTGGTCAATGATTTACTGTTCGTTGGTCTAGCAATCTTGTATCTGTTCTCGCTTTCCTTAATAGGCAAAACAATCGAAAGTAAATTAAACAAAAAGCGCAGTCGCAATTAGCATGGGTAATTTTCTGTCCAAAGTTGGTTTCGGTTTTGGGTGTTTATTTATTCTTTTCGGGGGCTTTCTGTGGGTGCAAAATGGTTTCCCAACCACCGCGCTCATTCCGTATAAAAATACGTTTGGGGCAAACCCAATTCACTTGGTTTACCTTGGGGTATTTATTTTATTCGGGTTTGCAATTCATGGTTTTCTGAAGCATGGTTGGTTCAAACAAAACAAATAAATATAACCAGTGCAGCCTGCATCGCCCAGCCAAAAAACCGCTGGGCTGGACCTCCACGCGCTGCGCGCGTTCCGGCCGCAGCTGCAGGCGTTAGCTGTTCGCAGCAGGCAAGAGTAACGTTAAAATTTATGAACAATAATAAGGGTATATATCTATGAATTTATTGGCGAATATTTTCACGTTTTTGGTAGCAATAAGTCATGTCGGAATTTTGATATTGGAGATGTTTTTTTGGAATCACCCAATTGGACAAAAAATATTTTCAATGACACCTGAGGTAGCAGAGTCATCTTCAGTGCTTGCTATGAATCAGGGGCTTTATAACGGTTTTCTTGCTGCAGGACTGTTTTGGGGGTTGCTCAAGAATCGCCTCGACATCAAAATATTCTTTTTGTCCTGTGTAATCGTTGCAGGCATATTTGGTGGTATCACCGCAAAGACAAGTATCCTTTTTACACAGGGATTGCCAGCATTACTAGCATTTATTTTAGTTTTAGCCGCTTCACGAAATGCCACGAATTGATGTCTGATATAGTAACTACAGCTAACAAGTTGCTTAAACGGAAAAATAACAGTTGGCCATCGCTTCGCGATTATAGCCAACCATTATTTTCCGCATAGCAAAGCGTT
>Ga0209495_1000219_pt1 | contig 45783 bp, 43 predicted proteins | sample EN1Hudsemesocosm_FD_184629 | JGI IMG/M metagenome (GOLD analysis project Ga0209495, IMG submission 184629) | Methane-oxidizing microbial communities from mesocosms in the Hudson Canyon - EN1E Hudson Canyon (SPAdes) (version 2) | ecosystem: Environmental > Aquatic > Marine > Cold seeps | place...
TCTTGATCGAACCAGCTATCCCAACCCTCACCCGCTGGAAGTATTAAACGCCCTCTTCCCACAGGGATGATATCCACTCGCTTAACCGACTCTGGCAGAGCCACTGCTTTTGGCAACCGAATGGCTTGAGAGGTATTACTTTTAAATACTGACCCACTTTTCATTAAACTTCACCGCGTATATCCAAAGCGTATATCGATGTTACCAAACAATAGGGAACTGTCAACTGTATACACACCTATGCTGTCTCTTGATAAGAGCATTATCGCACCCCAAAAAGAGACAGGCCAGATCATCCCAAAACAAATGCACACGTTAAACACCAAATGGCTTCGTTTTGTTATTTTTGAATCTAAGACTTAAAATAATGCAATGTTGGATAAAACTGAAATGAACAACGATTGATAATAAGACTAAGCCATATACAAACAACCACGCCTAACCAACAAACCGGTATTCAAGCCCTACTCGAAGTATCTTTTTGATAAAACACTTGCCCTACCCGTAATATATGCTCTTCTAAGTGTAGTGAATGTAATTCACTAAAAAGTGAAACATCGACTAAATACGGAGTATTTAAAACGTCTAACGCAATAATCACTGCCGACAGTGTCTCGAAAGTAATTTCAGGCCCGAGTAAAGTCAAATCAATATCAGAACCCTTGCGATACGAACCCTTAGCCCGCGACCCGTAGATAATGACTTTATCAATGCTGGAATATTGCTCAAAAACAGCACAAAATTTATCTAGTAAAACTTGATCTAGCCCAAACCTCATAAAAAATCATGCATTCTTTGTTGAAACTGAACAAAGGCAGGGTAATAATCGTTCACCACAAGATGAAACTCTTGTTCTAAAATTTTCTCATGGTAGGTGTGCATTGTTCTATGTCGACTATCAATCATATTCATCCACACTTGACCATCGGCCAATAGATCTATATTGAAAGCCACCCGTATCGCACTTCTTGAACCGTTAATATTTTGATGCCCTTCGTACTCTAAAAAATCTTTAAGTACTTTCCACGCAAGTTCATGAGTAAACTCAAAACGTTGAATAATCCCTTCTTTAATCAGAGGCTCTGCCTCTTCACCATATTCCTCTACAGCCTGTTTAAGCTGTGAAAAAGCGCGCTCAAAATTTTCAAACCGTTGCTTCCACCGAACATCATCATTCACACCGTTTAACACCTAAAAAATGACTTTGACTAATACTCTACTTTACCAAAATACTTAGCAAGGCTAAGAAAAAATCTTATCAATGTTTTTTGATAAAGACATTTCCCAAACACAATACTTAATTACTCAATGTAAGAAATGCCATGAGTAACTCTGTATCCACTGTATATCTAGTAAGTCGCCAAATCCATTACACCTTTTATTGCGTCACATGTTTGCTTCATTTCATCTGCCGTCAATGTTGGATGAACTAGAAACATCAGTGATTTTTCTCCGAGTTCTTTCGCATTAGGTAACCGTTCTTTAGGCCGAAAATTAGTGCTATCAAAAGCCTTCTCTAGATAAACCTCAGAACATGAACCTGAATAACACGGGATGCCTAAAGCATTAATCTCAGCCATAATCTTATCCCGAGTCCAACCAGGCTTAAGCTCTTCAGGTTTCACAAAGACGTAACACTTATAAACTGCATGCTCTATATAGTCTGGAATATCAGGCACATTCAATCCAAGACATTTTTCTGCCGCAGACCATATTGTATGAGCGTTTGATTGTCGTTTATTTGTCCACTCAGTCATTCTAGTTAACTGAACTCGGCCAATAGCTGCCTGCATCTCAGTCATGCGCCAATTAGTACCAAATGATTCGTGTAGCCAACGAAAGCCTTTAGGATGTTCTCGTTCGAAAACAGCTTCAAAGCTCTTACCATGATCTTTATACGCCCACATTTTTCGCCATAATGATTCATCATTAGTAGTGACCATACCGCCTTCACCACCAGTCGTCATAATTTTATCCTGACAAAAGGACCAACAACCAAGATGCCCCATCGAACCGACTGACTTTCCTTTATATTTTGCACCATGCGCCTGTGCGCAATCTTCAATGACTTTCAGATCAAACACATTAGCCACAGCCAATATGGAATCCATCTCACAGGGCCACCCGGCTAAATGAACACATAAGATCGCTTTCGTTTTTTCTGTTATTTGTTCTCGGATGCTTTCGGATGTAATATTTTGAGATTCTAATGACACATCAGCAAATATAGGTACAGCTCCAGCATTCACAATTGATGACACAGAGGCTAAAAAGGTGCGTGATGTAACAATTACTTCATCACCTTCGCTAACACCTAACGCTTTAAATGCCAAATCTAAAGCCACCGTTCCATTTGCTAAAGCGACGGCATATTCACAATCAATCCATCGGGCAAACTCCTTTTCAAATTCACGCCCTTCAGTTCCTGTCCAATAATTAACTTTGTTAGACAATATTACATTAGAAACAGCATCTACCTCTTCAGCCGTAAAAAATGGCCAAGGGGAAAAATTCTTATTCAACATGATTTTATCTTTTTTTAGCAGGAATGCCTTTAACAACATGGTTATCTGGCACATTATTTACAACAACAGCACCAGCCCCAACAACCACTGAGTTTCCAATTTTCAAACCCTGCTTCACCGTTGAACCAATCCCTAGCCAACTTAAATCTCCAACTTCAACGCCACCAGCCACATTAGCACCAGGACTAATATGAACCCCTTCACCAATAATGCAGTCATGATCTATTAAGCAAGAAGTATTAATTATCGAACCCATACCTACGGAAGCAAAGGGGTTAATAACAGCACCAGCAATGACAACTGTTCCCGCCTTAATGTCGGCATATTTACTTACCGTAGCGTTTGGGTGTATCAGCGTTTCCAGCTTAAAACCTTGCGACAATAAGAAATTAGATTTCTGCAAACGAACCTCATTACTCCCTATTGCAACTATCAAGGAAGAACAATCATCCCTGCATGCTAGTAAATCATTCATTGTTCCCTTTACCTTCCATACACCGACATTTTCAATTCTAGGGAATGCATCATCAAAAAACAATATATCCTTCCAACCTACCAATTCTGCAATTTCTGCAACTACTTTTCCATGACCACCTGCACCTATAATTGCTAATTGTTTCATTTCTAACTCCCTGTAAACTTTGTCGTTGTAACCTCTCCTTTAGCAGACACCCCTTCTCTGAACAAAACCTTCTTAACTGTCAACCACAAAATCTTAATATCCAACCAAATTGATTGATTATCAACATACCAAACATCTAATTCAAACTTTTCTTCCCAACTAATAGAATTACGGCCATTAACTTGCGCCCAGCCTGTAATTCCAGGCTTAACTTCATGTCGTCTCGCCTGCCTTTTGGAGTAAAAAGGTAAATATTCCACTAATAATGGCCTAGGACCCACTAAACTCATATCGCCATTCAAAACATTCCACAGCCCAGCTAATTCATCCAAACTAGTTGAACGTAAAAATTTTCCAAATTTACCCACCCTTTCACTATCAGGTAAGAAATCACCATTTTCATCACGTACACAACTCATTGTTCTAAATTTAATCATATTAAAAACTTTCCCATTTAAACCTGGACGAAATTGTTTAAAAAGAACTGGAGAACCTAATTTAAACTTAATTATTAGTACAACTAAAAACACTATTGGTATTAAAATAGGAGAACTTAAAATTATTACCAGTATTTCAAATATTCTTTTCATTCTATTCCCATATTTCGTAACATAAAATCATTAACCTTACGAACGTCATATTTTTTTTCTGCTATATTTCTAGATTCAATGCCCATTCGCATCACAATATTTGGTTTACTGATAAATTTCATCATAGTCTCTACAAGTTCAGAGACTGATTTTGACTCTATTAAATACCCATTCATCCCTTGAACAACTGTTTCCCTGCATCCGGGAGTATTTGTAGTTATGATTGCCCGACCTATAGATAAGGCCTCCAGAATACTACGAGGCGTCCCCTCTCTATAGAAAGTTGGTAATACATAAACACTACAACTAGCAATAGCAAACCTAACATCCTCCAATTGACCATAATATTTTATTACTCTACTTTCAACCCAAGCATCCAACTCATACCTAGAAATAGAATCCACATTCAAAGTGTCAATTTCACCAGCTAATGAGAATTCTACATGGGGATGGGTGGATTTGATTATTTTTGCAGCTTCAAAATAAATACGAACCCCTTTAGAATTTAATAATCGAGCCAATAATAAAAAACTAATTCTTTTAGGCGGGGCCGAAAAATTATAATAGTTTATGTCTACCCCAGAACCATTAACAACACAAGATTGAGATAAATTAGTAATCTGGTATTTATGAAATAAGTTCATATCGTCAGGATTTTGAAAAAATACTTTTGAAGCGTTCAACAAACTAGCTTTATACAAATACTTAACAATCAGCAACAGAAAGTTATTCTTCGTGCCTTTCCCTCCATTGAATACCGATCCTAAGCCTGTTATTAACGCAAAACGATGTTTTATACCTATAATTTTTGCAGCTATAATTCCATAAATTACAGGTTTAATTGTATATGCAAGAATATACTCTGGCTTAATTTTCCATAGTACAATTACAAGATTAATGAGCGTAACAAAATCTAAAATCGGATTCAAACTTGTGCGATTCATATGAACTTCCAAAACAGAAGCGCCAAGCGCTCTAATCTTCTCCTTAATTATTTCATTATCTGCGTTAGAGAGACGGGGAATTATTACATGAACCTCTAAGGATTTATTCTGCAGTGAATTGATCATGTTACTTCGAAAATTTATAACTGAAGCTGCATGACTAGCAATTAAGACAAACTTCATTTTTCACCCTCTAGCCACAACTGAAACATTAAAATTGGCCACAATTGATACTGCCAATTACGCACGCCTAATTGATGCTCCAACCACTTCTCTTTCACCATTTCAACGTTAAAAAAACCTTCTTTCTTTAGTCTATCCTCATTCAATAAATCACTTGCCCACTCTTTCAATGGACCTCGAAGCCAATCAGAAATGGGCACGCCAAAACCCATCTTTGGTCTGTCTATTAAATTTTTAGGGACGTACTTATATAAGACATCTCTCAAAATCGACTTCCCCACTCCATTCTTAATCTTGTATCCCAACGGCAAACTCCAAGCAAACTCAACGACCCTATGATCAAGAAAAGGTGATCTAGACTCTAAACCCGCAAACATTGAGGCCCTGTCTACTTTACATAGAATATCGTCTGGCAAGTATGAAGTTGTATCACTCGCCATCATTCCATGAATAATATTATCAGTATTGGAGTATATTGAATTATTGATCAATGCCTGATATCGATTAGTACCAAGTACCAATTCTTCCGGATTTTGCCATCTACTTACCATAGTTTGATATAATTCATCTGAAGTTTGGGCCTTAAGTGCGATTGATACTTTGTGTAATTTTTCTCCAATGTTGGCTTGTTGATGTTTGGTTGGTAATATTTTTTGAACCGATAAAAAAATACTGTTAAGTTGGTCAGGTGAAAATCTCTCTATACTTTCAGATATGAGATGTCTGCCCGAGGGTGATAATTTATTCAAATGGCGCCAATATTTATCTGTCAATAAATATCTATTGTATCCTGCAAAAAGTTCATCTCCAGCATCTCCAGAAAGCCCTACAGTAACATGATTATGGGCCATTTCCGAAATGAGAAACATTGGGATTTGAGAAGGATCTGCAAATGGCTCAGTATAAATACTTGGTATTTTTTTTATTACTTCAAGAGCATCTTTAGATGTCACATATAGCTCTGTATGATCAGTTCCTATATATCGAGCTACTTTCTTTGCATGTTGCGCCTCATTATACAATCCTTCATCAAATCCAATTGTAAAAGTCTTTACTTGACTGGCACTTCTCGACTGGGCCAATCCAGCAATTGTAGCTGAATCAACTCCGCCCGATAAAAAAACCCCCACAGGAACATCTGATAACATTTGTCCCTCAACAGAATCTCCAAGTAATACATCTAACTTGTGCGTAGCAGAATCATACCCATGAGAATAATTGACATTATTAATAACATCAGTAAACTTCCAATAATATCTTGGTTGAGCCAAAGACATAGGTGAATGAAACCTAACAAATGTCCCTGGCAGCAATTTATTAATTCCAACATATATTGATAATGGGGCAGGAATATAACTATACCTCATTAACAAAGCTATTGAATTTCTATTAATTTCACCTTGAAAATCAGGGTGTTGTTTTAAGCTTTTCAGATCAGACCCAAAAAGTAATGTGTCCCTTTGTATTCCATAATATAAAGGCTTTTCGCCCATACGATCTCGCGTTAACGTCAAACTGTTATCCTTAGAATCCCATAAAGCGAATGCAAACATTCCAACTAAACGATTTAATGTGTCTTCAAGCCCCCAATTATCTATACAAACAAGCAATGTTTCCGTGTCAGAACGCCCCTTCCACTCATAATTAAAATCACTTTGTACCTCTAGTTGGGTACGCAATTCTAAGTGATTATATATTTCACCATTATATGAAATAACATATCTATTATTGCTAGAAATCATTGGCTGATGACCAGCTTTAGATAAATCTAAAATCGACAAGCGACGATGTACTAAACCTATAGAATTAGTACCGTTCTTATACCAAATACCGTAATCATCAGGCCCCCTGTGCTTGATAACACTTCCCATTTTTGAAAGTATTTTTTCCGAATCAGCCTGATCAAATGAACTACATGAAAAATATCCTGAAAAACCACACATATACTTAGTTAGCTCCGAAAAATTATTATTAAGTTTGCTTGAGTTATAGGTTTATTTAATATAAAAAAACGCTAATCCCTCTCCGTAAGTTCCAGACTATCGCAACCTTCAATAAATTAGCCTTACCACCTACTGTGACCCTCGCCTAAAATCAGAATAGATTTAATAGAGTTTTCTTATTAAACTGACGGTAATGGAGTACTTAGAAAAGAAAGGCAAATATTAAATATTTTAAAGGAAGGGAAAACCAGTACTTTAATAGTGCCTATTTTATATTACCCTGCTACACTTCGACGCACTTAAATAATTCCGATAGGTTTAATATTCTGCAAATTGTGTCCGTAGTTACCCATACCTACAATCAAGTTACTTTGGCAATACAAGCAATGGATGCTTTATTGCATATTTGTTTAACTTATTACCCTTACCTTTTGCAATGAAAAAAAATTGCAGCCTTAGCAAAGGATTCCACACATGGAAGTCCAGTGTTCCCAACAAGCGCATCGGTCTCATGACTGGGCTAATGATTCTCAAATAACTATAGAGCTACGATTGGCGGCCCACTACTTTCTTGCATTAAGAAAAGAGCGAACGCAAAATAGGGACCGAAAGTGCCACAGATCTATCAGTTTATAAACACTGTTTGTCTGACTGTTTTCAAAAGACTTCTTTGTCAATGTGCGGACGGTTACGCAAGCAGCTAAAGATAAAAACAAGATTTACTCATTACATGAAACTGATCAAAATCAGACTACAAATGACCTCCAATAATTGCAAAAAAGGATCCTACACATCAAACTGAAACTCAAATAAAAGCCAAAAGGTTAGCTAAGTGCACTACCAATAGATCTGTTTACATTTATTCTCAATTTAGAGCAGGTAGTGCACAGTTAAAAATATACAAAGGTTGTTGGTGAGTAGCTAACACTGATCATCTCTCATAGGTAGATGCGTCTTAATGGTTTATAAGACCTAAATAGTTATTTCTTTTTGTATCCAATTACGCACCAATATGGATCCCCCTCTCTAAACTTAATTTTCTCAAGTCCTGCCTCAGTTAGCATTTTTATAATCTGACTCTTTGTAAACCTATGCTCTCGTTTAGTAGAAAATCTATCCAATGAATCGGTTCTCAATGAGTAAAAGCTTTTATCTCTATAAGAGCTTAACGGAATATTCTCTACACTAATATCCAACATATCAAGAAGCTTTGAAAACCTAGATAAGGGAAAGTAAATAAAAACAGCAATCATTTGACTTACAAAAAACTTCAAAGAAAATGGGAGTCTAGAAATAACTTTACGAAATAAATCACTTATGCGCCAGACAATCTTAAACCACCTTGGCCTATTATCAAACATGTAATATATATATATCAAAAAAGGGGCCCCAACTTTAAGTTTTTTTACGCATTGTACTATTCCGTCTTGAACATCCGGAATATGATGTAAAACTCCTAAGGAATATCCAAAATCCATTGAGTTATCTTTCAGTGGAATATTATCGACACTAGCCTCATGGAAAATACAATTATTTGAATGCCTCATTTTTTCTTTTGCGACCTGGAGTGCAGCAATTGCAGGATCTATACAATGCAGCATTTTAACTCGTGAAGAAGCAAAATATGCCCACCTCCCACTACCACACCCAAGATCAAAGCCTACTGAATTCTTACCTATAGAATCCCAGGGAAATAATGAGAAATATTTATCAAAACTTTTTTTTAATTCATTTTTTGGAACAGCTTCCTGATTAAATTTAGACCATTCTTTTCCGAAATCATCGACTACAGCCTGATCTATATTCTTGGTAAACTCATCTTTTTTCATTTAAAAAGCCTTTGCTTTGGTAAAAAACATAATAATAAAAAATTGAAAACTCAATCCAAAACATAAAATGCCTAGCAGTGTAATGAAAGAAACCCGTCATAATATATGCAAGCATAAATGAAGCGATAATGAGTTCACCTTTTTTAATTGAGATAGAAATAGCCTTAAATAAAATATAATAGATTAACGCAGAAAATAATACCCCGAATTGAATAGCTAAATCCAATATATTTGAATGCGCTTCTGTCCCTTCGAATGGAACAGTTTTCCCTGAAAAAGTACCAAAACCAAACCCAAATAATGGTGATGATTTTATTACTTCAATTGCATTAAGATATAGCCCCCCTCTAGCAACACCACCAGCATTATTCCAAATAGTTACAATTTCATCTTGGTAATTATACAAGATACAGAAAGCAATAAATAATACTGGAATTATATAAATAAAAACATTTGATGGAATACTATATCTTTTAATATAGAAGAGTTTTAAAAAAATATAAAAAACACATGCTGCCACTATAGATAGCATAAATGCATCACTTTCAGTTTTGAGTGTCAGGAAAATAAGTATTGGTATAAATATCAACGCCATTCTTCTAAAAAATACGACGAGCAAAAGCATTAATGATTGGGCATAATACACAATTTGATTAGGGTTTTTTGCTCCACCTGTATATCTATAACCGTCAAAACGTACATTTTCTATAGGATGAATGTACAAAGTTATTATGCTGCAAATAGAAAAAGTAATGAAAAACCAAAATGTTGTATTTTCCATCCTAAAGCCCTGATCTCTTGCTTGTATCAATGAAAATGCAATAAATACACTCATTGAAAATGAAATCATGTGTACAGGGGAAGATGAAAAACTTAGGCTTGTAAAATTGACTACTAACGTAGCAAATGGAGCAACAATAAATATTGAAACAAGAATATAAGCCCTGGATATTGACTCCCAATCTCTTTTAAAAGAAAAAACTTTATTTAAATATTTTTTTAAAAAAAAACACATGATAAATAAAAATAAAATCTCAGAAAACCCAACCTTTCCTAAGAACCTTAACAAAGTAAGATGACCCGTACCCAAAGCCACTCCTAGAATTATTTCTATATAATAAAAATCACTTCTCTGTTGTATTCGCATTTACATAATTATTTTTTTAAAGTAAAAACCTTCTAACCGAAGTTCTCAATATTCCATATATAAAATAAACTAGTATTTTAAAGTAGTTTTTATTATGTAGAAGTGATACACATAAGACCTCAATATAGCCTCCAATATAATTTTCATCTGACATCCCGCCTCTAAAATAAGTAGACAGTACTCGGTCCACATGCAGCCCCCTATAATCTGCAGCGTAAATACGAATTAATAAGTCAAAATCCATTGCAGTTTTAAAATTCGTATTATAACCTCCAATATGACTAAAAACTTCTCTCCTAATAAATAACGATGAGTGTTGAAAAGGCATTCCTTCGTATGGAAAATCTTTTACCCTTGCTGGAATTATGGTTTTATCTATTTGTCCTCTCTCTTTTCTAATAATAGAGTTGCCATACAAATAATCAACATCTTTATTGAAAGCATTACTAACAATTTCAATTGTTTTACTATTAAAAAGATCACCAGCATTTAATATTCCAATAATATTTCCTGACGATTTATTTATTCCTTTATTGAATGCATCACTTATACCTTTATCTTGGGAACTGGACCAAAAGGTAATATATTCTTCATATTTTTTTATTGTATCCACTGTTCCATCAGTCGAACCACCATCAATTACTATATATTCAAAATCTTTAGATGTCTGACTTACGATGCTTTTTATTGTTCTTTCAAACAATTCATTAGCGTTAAAAACAATTGTTATAATACTTATCATAATTACTAAATTATAAAATGTCCTGTGCCGCGTGAATCTAACACGGATTATGCCGCCTTTTATCAAGCTGAGAAACTGAATAGTTTGTAAGCGTAGAATATCGACTTTTTTGATTATAGAACCCTTCGATAGGTTAAAACAAACTCATTTTTTATTCCTTCATAATTTAATACCTATTATAATTTATGCATTAAGTTTCCAACCTAACAAAGAAAATTTCTGTAATGCAATTAAATAATTTACGCTAAATGGCACTTTTTCTTCGAAAAATATCTGGATAAAAAACACCGTCTAATCATTAATAATATGATACCTCCCCCCAGACTTGGAAATCATTCAATCCATAAAGGACTATTTAGAAAATATCTCCCTCTACCATTTTACGGACTACATCAGGCATCTTTATTTCTGCTTGCCAACCCAATATTAGCGCAGCTTTACTTGGGTCTGCCCGACTAACCGACAAATCAGTCGGCCTAAACAACGAGCGATCGCTTATCACATGCTCTTTCCAATTGAGACCCTGGGTCTTAAACGCATGTGCTACAAAATCTTCAAGGGACCACGTCTCTCCTGTAGCGATAACAAAATCTTCAGGCTTATCTAATTGGAGCATACGCCACATCGCATCTACGTACTCTGGGGCCCAGCCCCAGTCACGACAAATATCTAAGCGACCCAGATATAGCTTTTCATCACTGCCATTACCTATCCGTTTGGCGGCTTGCACAATTTTTTGTGTCACAAAACGCTTTGGTCGCAACGATGATTCGTGGTTAAAGAGCATCCCAGTGCAGGCAAACAATCCATAGGCCTCTCGATAGTTACTCACAAGCCAAAATGCAGATGCCTTAGCTACTGCATAAGGACTACGAGGATTAAACGGTGTTTCTTCATTGGCACCCTCGCTCTGTGCATCACCAAAACACTCACTTGAGCCTGCATGGTAAAGACGAATTGTTTTGTCAAACATCCGACAAGCTTCAAGCATATTCAACATTCCTAGGACTACACTCTGAATTGTTTCTGCAGGCTGTTCAAATGATAGCCCTACCGATGATTGTCCAGCCAAGAAATATATTTCATCCGGTGCAGATTTCTTGATAGCCATTAGCACGCTACGAAAATCCTCTGGCACCAGTGACAGTACATTTACCTTATCCAAGATAGAAAACTTTCTGAGATTAGTGAATAAAGAACCTTGCGCATCTCGTGATGACCCCCAAACAGTATATCCTTTATTTAGCAAAAAACTTGCTAGGTAACTACCATCTTGTCCGCTTATTCCACAAATAAGCGCAGTTTTACTTTTTGATCTATCGTTATTAATCATATTGTTAATGAGTGATAAACACCCAAGGTTTCTTTAGAGCATTTATCCCACGAATAAGAAGTTAATTGCTTACCCCCTAATATTCGTAATTCATTTATTCGACTATCCGAATAAACAACCCTCTCTATAGCCAGGCACATGTCGTCAATATCAACTGGATTGAAATACTCGCCAGCAGAGCCAATCACTTCAGGCATTGAACTGGTATTACTGCTAATCACGGGGCAACAATGAGCCATTGCCTCTAGGGGGGGAATGCCAAAACCTTCATATCTCGATGGATAGACAAATGCCCTCGCTAAATTATATAAATTTCCTAATATCACATCACTACCACTTTTATGCCTCACCTGACCTTCTGCAAAACCTAGAGACTTAATTAGACGTAATTCTGAAAAAGAAAAGTTAGCCCCGCCAAAAGCAACGATATCAAAATCAGATATTAATTTTTTTGAAGCTGCCACAGACTTGAGAAATCCTGAAAAGTTTTTGTAACCTGCACGGTGCCCTACATAGAGCAGAAATGGCTTGCTTCGAATATCATCAGACAAGTGCGGGCTTTTCTGTCGTGCTACAAAATGATCAAAACCCAAATGCACTACAAAAATTTTACTGGCGGGTACTCCGTGCAAACGCATCAAATCAAGCTTTGTATTTTCTGAGATACAAATCACAGCATCTGCTCTATCAACAGCAATACGTTTAAGCGCAGCTGTATTGGCAGTCACAGGCATCTCATTGGCAAACAATTCATGAATCATGTCATAAACTGTAATGACAGTCGGACATCCCTGTGGAGCAGAAGCATATCTAGCAAAATACGTTTCATGCACCACATCAGGTTTCCATTTTTCAATCCTAGAGCGTGATCGAAAGTAATTGTAAGCTAACAATAGCCGTAGCGTTTTCGGTGGAAAGCCATCCGTATGCCTACCAAAAACAATCTCATTCGATAATGATAAAAGATGATTATTCTGATACAAGGGCGCAAATATTCCAACCTGCTGCTCCAAACTCAACAAACCCTTCGCAATACGAGTGAAGTAACGTGAGATCCCCCCATAGGGTTGCATAGCGAATATTTGGGAATCAAAGGAAACTCGCATCACTTTGCACCTTTAACGCAATATAACTCACCAATAGAGTATTGTTTGCCATCATCCAGGTTGATAAGTGGCATCTCAGAAATTAAAGCCAGCCGTTCAGTAAAAGGCAAAAAAGTTAACTGACCAGATTTGTCCCTTGACTCTCTAATCTGAGATTGAATCCACGCATCCTTAGGCATAACCACAGGCAAGTCCCCTAACAGGTCATTGCGAACAAAGAAAAGATTGTTTCCTGCCATATTCGAACCAACCAACGAATAACCTTTAATATTCGCTAATTCCGTAAGAGCGGTAATTGATGCGCCAAAGTACAAATTTGAATAGTGAGCTTTAGTTCTAGAAAAAGCTGAATCATATGGCGTCGTGACAGAAAACGTATCACCCCAAAGGCTATTGTATTCACAAATAACAATTCTCGGATTAATAACATTTATTGAATCCCAAACCCAATAATCATTGCCATCAATATCTACAGAAAGCAAGCCAATATCCTCAGATATACCATTCGTCTGTATTAATGAATTAATATTATCTGTGGTAATAAAAGCGCATTCTACTTTTAAGTTGTGTCGCCAATGAATGGGATCAGATCGTATAAAAGATACATTTTGGCGGTCACCATCAATCACTAATCCTTGCCAGTTGCATCTCTTGAGTAGAAACCTGGTGTTAGATTCTATATAATTCTCCACACCAAACTCTATAAATATTTTATTTTTTATAGGTATATTATTTATTAAAAATGAAATTATGCCATCCTCACCGAACTGAGAATAAACTCTAAACTCAGCATCCGCCAAATTATCAACCTTGGATTTAAGCATGTTAGTCTCACATAAAATACCATTCAACATTAGAATTTTATCTTGTGATGAAAAAAATTTATTGCACAACATAATAAATAAGTTCTTAATATATGTCACCACATAATACTCCAATTTATTTACTTTTTAAAGATATACTCTAATAACCAGCAGGGACCTCTACATGTGATTCTAATCTTATATAACAACAACCCATATCGTTGCAATATTAAACTAGAGAAGAATTTTAGACGAATTTAATATTTAGTAAAACAGCAATCAATACTCAGCATTATGTACTAACATAAAATAATTTATACCAAGATCATGGGCAGCCTGTACCTGACTGCGTTACAAGCAAATAAAGACAATTTAGCTTATACAACTTGCTTTATTCCCTAGCCAGCACTTGGATAGTCATCAATAAGATTAACTGACAAATACGTGCCCGTAAAAAAATGCACCGTTCAAGTACCTCTAAAATCACTTTTCATGTTATAAAACAAATAAATTGTTAAGAAGATAGAAATTACTTCTTACAAACATACAACGTTCTAACATGACTATTTAGATGCGTAGGAAATTCACCAATTCTATCAACTTTAGAAAAGCCAAGCGACACAAGGTATTCATAGATCCACTCTTTAGGTTCTTCACCCATAAAATTCAAACAATCACTCCAATATTCCCCACTTTCGCCAAACTCTCCAGATTCAAAAATCAATATATCATTTGTTTTATTTGTAATCTCTTTCATAATACAATCAGCATTATCAAAACCCAAAAAATATACTAAATGATGAAAAACATTTAGTATTGAAATAACATCATAACTTGGAATATTCTTTATATTGTTATTATCAACACACATATTTATGAAGTTTGTATTATGTGCTTCATTAATAACACTAAGGCTAGATGCATATTTATGTGGGTATTTACTACATTCAATACCTGTAGAGAAAAAACCTAAATTTGACATTCTAAAAACAAAATATCCTATTTGAGACCCAATATCTAAATATGACCCCCCAGTGCGATCAATATTTTCAATAATTGAATCAGCCCTTTGTTTACAACCTCTTAAATTACTTTCTTTAACTAAAAAAAAAATTTTATTCATATATGTGGGCTGATAGAAAGGTATCCTATTAAAAACCCTTAAGTAATTTATATATATTTTATGAATAATTTTATTACTTACAATCATATTTACCCTTAATTTAAATTTAATCACTTTTAGATTTAATCATTTGACTAATAGAGGTGTAAATCAAATCTATATCGACATCTCTTTGATAGTTGCTAACGTTAGTAACAATTGCTATTTGTCTTATTAAATATTTTAAATATATTAGCTTAAGGATACCTGTGTTTTCTGATTGAAAATTATTACTCTCTTCTAGGCCCTTAAAGATATTTAAAAAAAAATTTTCTATATATATACGCACTAAGTAATCAATATAATTCCTATATGACGTTTTCTTGGAGGCATGCACATTAAAATCTAAAATAAAATTTAAATAGTCAAATTCCGGAAAGTCAAACGATGCTCTCTCGAAATCTATGAAAATTAATTTCTGATTATTAACTAGTATATTCCTATATGTAATGTCTCCATGTATTTGTGCTTTAGTTACGATTACTTCATCTTTTAATTTATACAAGAATAAAAGTTTCTTTTTTATTTCATTAAAAGTACTTAGATTACCTTCATCAACCAAGAAATCATACTGGTTTATTTCACTTATTATACTTGACTTCACTTGCTTTAATGTTTGCGAATGATAATCTTGTAACGTAGTGCATATGTTCCTAAATATGGTATCACTGTAAATATTGGGATTCAAATTACTTAAAATAATTTCTTTACCGCTTATCAATTCCTCTACACTAAGGACACCCACCTCCCCCGTAATAAAACATGTATATTTAGGTGATGATAATTTTTTAACACGCTTCAAAGCTGCATAATTATTTTGAATTTCTCTAATAGAGTCCTTATATGAATATTTATATATTAATCCTTTGCATGTATCTTTAATAACAATTATTCTGCTTTTTTTAATCACAGAAATACACTCTAACTTCACCCCTTTAAAGAAATTAATTATCTCCGTATCCCTATTGTCAAAGATTAGCAGGCCACAGAACACAGGATTAAATCTAATAAATTTAAATTTTTTACAAGTGTACAAACACTTAAAAATAAAAAAAATGATCAAAAGGGTTGGTACTTGGACATACATATTTTGTTTATTTTCTAACTATCAAGAATTCATAATGTGGCGCACCTGTTTTACAGGTACACATTTTTAACTCAATCTTATGACAGAGCTATCCCAATGTTAACAAAAAGTATAACTGTTGTCGTACTGTGAATTTGCCCACCTAGCAAGAGATATTATTCTAGTCATCTCTAGGCAACTAGGTGAACCAATAAAAAAACGCACTAGACCGACTTTTAGCCGTAAAGGGAATAATGCTTTTCTGAATGCTTCTTTGGTACGCTTAAAATAGAACACACAAATCATAACTGTATAAAATATGAGGAAATAAAAATGAGTTTATTTCAATATATCGAAATATTTTATTATCTTAAACGCAGAAATTCTGCTCTGGAAAATATTTCACCATATCAGCTTGAAGAGAAAACCGAATAATTTGTCTCTATTTTCTAATTACAGGTCAAAAACTATTCCTGTGTAGTCAAAATAGGGGTAGACAATATAATGGAGGTTATTATTTTTTCAATATCATCACTTGAGTGCACTGTAGAAAGGAACAAAATACCGTTATTATTTACAAACACCCCATTACTTAACATTTTTTTATAAAACCTTTTTTGCAGACTAGCGTCAACTTCACTTAAGTCACGATCTCTTCTTGATTTAATTGGTCGGTCTGAAAAAACAAGCCTCATCATAGAGCCAATTCCCATAATCCTAAGTGGAACCTGATTTTTTATACAATAATTATTAATATTTTTTCTTATGTACGCCCCTTTATTACTTAGATTACTATAAATTTCCTTCTTATGATTTATGAGATATTCAAGTAAACTCTGCACAACAACCATGGTTAAAGGATTGGCGGAGAATGTACCCCCCATAAAAACAGGAGGCTTATTATCTTTTTCCTGAATAACATCCATTATTCTAGACACACCAGCAACAACCCCAATCGCAAGTCCACCGCCTAAAGTTTTTCCATAAGTAACAAGGTCTGGCTGTATATTATAATATTCCGAACAACCACCAAGAGAAACTCTAAAACCGGTAATAATTTCATCAAAACATAATATGATTTTCTTTGACTTGGTTATATTTCTTAACTTTTGTAAGAACTCCAACATATCGCCCCTTGGATTAGAGCCTTGAGCTGGTTCAACAATGATCATTGCTATATCATCACTATTCTTTTCAATTATTTCAAATGCTTTATCACTATTGTAGGGTAGTACAATTACACTATCTTTAAATATATTTGGTACTCCAGAAGACTTATGCTCAACCTCCTCCAAATTTGAATGATAATTGTAATCATACAAATACAACTCATTCCCACCATGCCATCCGCCACTAAATATAGCTATCTTATCTCTACCTGTATAGGCTCTCGATATTCTAGCGGCCCTCATCGTAGCTTCTGACCCAGAATTACAGAACACTACAGACTCAACAACACTTGGATTACACTCCCGAATTAACTTTGCCGCCTTATATGTGTGTTTATTAAATGTTGTATATAGAAGACCTTTTTCTATCTGTTTTTTAATTGCATCAACTACTATTTTGGGAGAGTGTCCAAGAATATGAGTACCGTTGCCTAGAGTGGTATCAACATACACACATCCGTTCACATCTTTAAGATAACAACGGTACGCTTCATCAATTACTATTGATGCAGAGGAATAACCTTCGTTTAATATTAAATCACTCATTTATTCCCTTTCTAAGGCCTCCATGCTGCCACATGATCGTTGCCATGCAAAGTGCCATTTGTATTGCATTGATTGCACGGGGCTAAAGCCCTATGGCCCTTGCCCAACATATTCCGATATTTTTTAAAACCACTTGACTGCCAAATATTCAACAAAGAATTTGATGCAAAATTACCCATCTTTATTTTCTTATTCCAATCTTGAACACAAAGCATTACATCGCCATTCCAATCCAACATCATTGAGTAGGATGGATAATTACAGGGCCTATAAGAATCAACCTCACTTTGATTCCCTCCTAAGGCTACTCCAGCTCTATTAGTTAGCTTTACACCATAATCTTCCTCTACTGCATACCATCTATCTCTTAATATATATGAATCTTCTTGCACATTTGCATCTATGAATATTTTCTTAAATGCATCAACCTGATGTGGTCCATCATACATACTCACAACCATCACATTTAACCCACTTTTAAATAATTCTTGAACAATTTCAGTGGTCAACTTGTCTCCATTTGTTACGATTTCCAAATGCACTTCATCACCCAATATTCTTACCATTTCTATCAATTCCGGGTGTAACATTGGCTCACCATACCCAGATAAAACCATCCCACCTCTATAATTCAACTCTTTAAGTTCATTATTTATTTTCTTGCACAAATCTAGCGAAATATTTAAATTCTGATTCGGATACAAAGAGCTATCCACTCTAGGACAAAAATCACACGTTCTATTACACAACTCAGTAGGATTTAAATCAATCCAACTAAAAAGTGGAATGCCATTATGCATGTGTACCTTATCCACAAACAGTGACTTTCTTTTAATATTTGACATAATTGTTTCTTCAAACACTTCTTCTTTTATACTCATAATTTATCACTCTCCATAATCACCAATAACCTCGGTTATATTGCTTAGGTACTACCACTTCTGCCTTTAGTCCAATGGCAGCTCTCCAAGCCCAACGAGGATCATTCAAATAGCTACGCCCAATAGCTATAATATCCGCATCAGCAGATTCAACAATTTTTTGTGCTGTTTTATAATCATTAATTTCACCAGATACCCTTGTCACCATGCCTGTTCTTTTCCTAATTTCACTAGCAAATTTAACCTGAAACCCTATTCCAGAAACCAAATTTGTAATTGGTATAATTCCCCCACTAGACACACAGATGTAGTCTATGCCAATTTCCTTTAGCTCTAATACCAAATCCACACAATCGTTAATTGTACTTCCACCATCCAGCCAATCTTGAGCTGTTACACGTATACCTATAGGCTTATCTGACGGCCAAGTAGACCTTACATCTGACACAACTTCTAAAATGAATTTCATTCTATTGGCCAAACTCCCTCCGTACTCATCCACTCTATGATTTGATATAGGTGAAAAGAACTGGTGTAATAAATAACCATGAGCAATATGTAACTCAACAATATCCAAATTAGCTTTGATTGCGCGCTTTGTAGCTTTTATAAAGTCTTGTCTAATGTCATTTAACTGGTTTAAGTCAAGTGCAGAAGGGATCGTAGCACCGTCATATCTTGCGATTGCTGATGCACTTACAGTATCCCACCCACTATTATCGTCAGTTAGGTGTTTACCTCCCTCCCATGGTAGATTTACAGAGCCTTTTCTACCGGAGTGTGATAACTGACAAGCAATTGGTGTTTCTGAGTATTTTTTACAAGATTTTACCACCCTTGCAAGTCTGTCTTCATTGCTACTAGAATACAAACCCAAATCTCCGTAGCTAATTCTTCCTTGCTTAGACACGGCTGTAGCTTCAATAACAAACATGCCAACACCCGAAGTTGCCATCAGCATGTAGTGAGACATATGCCATTCATTTGCATTCCCTTCAACAGCAGAATATTGACACATTGGTGAAATAGCAATCCTATTTGAGATGGTTATGGAGCGCAATTGTATTGGCGAAAAAAGACTATCCTTTTTCATAAAAAAATCAACCTTGCTTTTTCTCTACAATAAATTCATTGTGAGGATGAAAAATAGCTTCTGGCCATGCCCAATAAGTTTCAATATACAGGTTTCCAAGCGCAGACCCTAATTTTGGTAAATGCGGAACCCCATCCTGATCTATCATAGCTCCTAGTGGTGTAGCTATTCTTAGCCATTCCGTTTTAGGTTGATCGATATAATCCTTTCTCAAAATCAAAGCAACCTCTGGCGGGACTGTTTTATAACCATTCTTGTCAAGCTCTAGGTAAAAATCTTTAATTTTTGTCGGTCCATCAAAGCCGAGATCGGCTAAACTCACCAGCCATAGATCATAACTCTTATTTAAATGCGAATCCAAGCCAAGAGAAATATCAATGACCCAATCACTTATTTTAAATCCTTTGGTAAGTAACTCAACAATAATCTTACTGGCCACTTCATCACCTTCCAATTCTAACCTACACCATTTTTTCAATTTTCACTCCAATTTATAAAATTTTAAAATACGTTTCTTTCTAGACTAGGTAGCTATATTTTAAAAAAAACATCCCTAAATGTTTTTTTAAGTTTACGATTTACTTTTCAAACGCTTTGTTCCGAGGTAATTGAGTAGATTCTAAACCTCAATATTTTAATTTACATTTATAATACGTACTGTTGCCAACAATGTATATCGTCAAAACACATTGGACAATCAACTGCATGTCCTAGCCAGACAAGTTTATTGGCCAATGTTGTTTATCGTAAGCAATAGCGAAAGATCTTATAGAGTTTTTTTATATTCATTTATTATCTAAATTCAAGTCAATTAGTGATACTCAGGGGAAATAGTGTGGATACCTTATTAATGGTGTCCCAGGCCAATGCTCATACATTCCTACCTTGCTGTGTAAAATACGAAAACACATGAAAAAATGTTATTTCCTATAAAATATTAATTAAAGCTAGCCTTTTATTAAATCATCGTTATAACAAAATATTCGATTAAAAAAATGGCTAAACCCCTTATCTAATAGGATTATGTTGTGAAAAAGCCCTTGCTATATTAATTAATATTGTACACAAAATCTATATTACAATTAAAGAACTAGTATAGCTCCTATTTAAAGTCTTTGTTTATAGTGAATATACATATCTTTAATAATTTGAGAATGACCGGAAACTCCTTCCTCATAGGACGGAATTATATTATCTTCTATAAACTTTTTTCTGAGCTCGCTCTCCTTGTCACCTCGATCATTAAATAAATGGTTGAATTTATCAATACTATAATCGCTAAGATCAATACTATTAAAACAAAATATTTTTTTCCATACTTCGCAATTTTCCTTTACAAATGTATTAAATGAGCTGGATAGAATTTGAACAACGTTTTTATTGTAAATAATTGCCGTATTAACTGCACTTGACTCATGAAATAAAACAAATCTAGATTTTTTTATATAATTATCTGTCTGACCCTTAACGACAATTCTCTTACCAAAGTCTATCTCTGAGTTTTCCATTTTATAGTTAGGGTGTGCACAAATCACAACATTCAAATTAAAAATATCTTCTAACTGGAAAAATAAAACATTTAAAGAATCGTAATACTTCTTTCTGTCAATAGCCACGAATCCAAGTCTAACTTGATCCAAGTGATATGGCAGCATAGAGTCAATAAAAGTAATATATGTCTCGTGATATATTTTCTTATCGTCCTCTAAAAAATAGTCATATGATTTACTATTAACTAAAACAACTCTTCTATATTGTTTTTTTCTCTTGAACTGGAAATAATCCAATTTATTAGATACATAAACTGTATCTAGTTTCTGAAAGAGCCCAATGCGGGTAAAGATCACATACATTATAGAGGGCAAAGTCCTTAATAGATGCGTTTTAATAACATCCTTAATTAGCCTACCATCCCCCCTTGTATATTTGTTATCAATTACAACAAGCGTACTTAAATTATTAATATAGATTAGTGGAGTATTAGTAATCCTTAATAAAATAAAAACACTCCAATCTTTGACGCCATGAGATAGCAGACTTAATGCAACTACTTTATTATTTAATAAATTAAATAAATATCTTAACGAATACACATTAATTATCTGTGCGCAAATTCCATTCGACAGAGTGATCTTTTTTACTTTAAAATCTAGACTAGATTTTTTCCAAATCTTAATATTTAAAATTATCGATTCTGGGAATCTTTTAATGATTTCGCTAAATAAAATACCATTAATATTCATATTCTCATCAACATCTCCAGAACATAATATATACAACATAATATTTACTCACCTTACTTTTATAAAATACTATTTCATGAACTCTATATAAAACCACTACTATGAATAAAATAAAGAAGTAAAAGATATATACCTCCAGTATACATATTTACACCTATAGAATTAACTCTACTTTTCTTGGAGTACTAAAATTATTACAGATTACATAAACATTTGTATTTGTATCCATTTCCTAAGCACTAGGAAATTCATGGATAGATAAAGCTATTTTTTTTATACAGCGCTCATAATCTTTAAACTTATCTTTAGTTACAATACTTGGGGCGGCAGATATTTCCTTTGTATTTACACCAATTTCATCAGCAATAATAGAAAACCATACTAATTTTCCATGGTATGATCTTTTGTAAATATATCGATCTGATATAAAATTCCTCAATTTTACTGTATCAACAGACCCAACATACTCTAGGTTATTTAACAACTCTTTATACTGATCTCTTGTGCTCCAAGTATCACAAAAAGAATAATATTCACCACCCCAAGTTGAACAGCTTGACGAAATTGATTTAAAACCCAAATATGCAGCTTCTACTGCTGCATTACCATGATGAGAAATAACAACTGTTTTATTTAAATCTAATAAGTCTAATTGCTCTTTATTTGTGATAGGAAAATTAATAAATGTAATATTTTTACTTTCTTTATACGTATCTTTTATTTTATTCCAAAGTTTACGATCCCATTCAATTACTTGAGCCTCAAAATTATCTGCCCAAAAATTGGGGTGTCCTTTTACAATAATATTGACATTTTGATCACTCAACGTATTTAGTGTAAATTCGAGCCAGTCATACATATTTAAAAAACCATCATAACCATATATCAGTTGACAGTCTGTAAACGAATGCACATATACTAAAATAGTTTTTGTACTCGCCACTTTGGGTTTGTGTGTTTTTAGTTTTTTTGTTGTAGTTGCATTATAGTAAGCGATATACTCCTGCGGACTTCTTAACCTTTTTTCCATATAAGCATGATATTCATTATCAGATACAGTTATTTTAGGATACTCATACTTTGCAACGGATATATTTGTCAATTTCTTATTTTTATGAAACATCAATCCATGTGGATAGTTGTGGATATAAACTCCAACCCCCCCCTTCATTAACGAATCAAACAATATACTATTTAAATATGAAATATCATCTATATATACAACTAATTCTCCACTGTCTTTTTGAGATTGTTGAATAATTTCAATTGAAAAGAAGTACATTCTAACCGATGCAATAAACTGCTTAAATATAGAAAAATACAAATAGGCTTTATTATCATATACTTTAAAACTCCTCAAAGCTGCAGAGTATGCTGGCAACCCTATATTAATACCTCCTATAGAATAATTTAATATTTTTCTTAATTTTCTAGACTTTATTATAAAAAATATAACAGCCTTGAAAATATGAAAATAAAGCTTTAAATTTCTATATTGCCAATTAATCTTATACTCTATAATTTTATGCGGCCCGTGCCTACGCCCAAAGTCATACGAGGCCGCATCTATTATCACTTCTTTTATTGTTAAATCTATATTTTTAATCAAAAACTTATTCATTGTTATACTTCATTAGTTCTTCAATTTTTTAATTGTATTTTCAGCATGCATCAATCTAGCTAAGTTACCTTAAAGCAGTTATATATCAAGTACTTAAACAGCTGACTACTATTGCACACCGAATTTCCCCATCATGTTAGCCAATAGGTTAATTCTGATATTTTTTCTAACGCTTTCAAGCGAACTAGTATCTGTAGTAGTCAACTTGGATTTAATACCACCATTCCCATCGGCTATACCGATCACATGTGTAGGGCTTTTAATTGAATTGACTACCACTTCACCTTCACGCCCCCAAACGCCGCCTGCAACTACTGATATTGTATCAATATATTTTCTTCCCATTACTTGATCAGCCAACTTTTGTGCATCAAGAAGGCCAATCACTTCACCAGCTAAGGCAACACAACCATCTAATCGTATAACCTCTGCTCTGCTCATAACAAAAGCCTGAACAATTTCATCGGTCATCACGCCAGACATGAGATCATAAATTAACGTTAATTTAGAGTGAATGAGACGTTCAAAATTTTCAACTTTACTTGCTATCACTATGATTGATGCTTCTTCGAAGCCTACAATACTCAGCCCCCAATATGGAAATAATAACCTGAGCATTTGTGCTCGTGCATCGCTTCCTAGTACTGCAACCTCTTTCGTATCCCTTTTATCAGCTTCTATCGCAACAATATGGCATGCACCGATCAATCCAGCAATTTCATCGGCATAGGGCAGTAACCGTGATTTCCATTTGCGTGGCTCCAACTGATTAATCTTCTCGTTCCATATAGCTGAACGTGGCGTTTTATCTAAGAACACAATATCAACAGCCCCATCAATCTCTGTAATTACTCGCTCTAAGTCAACCAAATTGGAAACCTCAATTGCACCTAAAATAACATAGCCCAATAATTTAATTTGCTGGAAACTGATTTCTGTTTCAACATCCGCACGCCATGGGCCAGCTATGACGATCGCCGAAGGGCGCGCCATCCGCTGTGACTGACTTTTAATCTCTGATATATATTTCGTTAAATCAATTTCTGGCCCATCGGAGAACTCCACCGGAACTGCCAGGTCCTGAATATTTTCATTGTCCAGGCTTGTTTCATAATTTCGCGCCTGAGCTTGTACTTTCACCTTTTCAGCTGCTGAAGTCGCATCGGCCTCGGTGATGTTTCGACGTGCATTACTATCTAATTCAAGGACAACGTCTCTAACACTTACTCCAGTGTTGTCGGCAGCCCTCTCTAATACGGGTAAAAAACCACTATGTATCTGTGCATAACCAAGTGCCTGATCCAGTGAATTATGTCGCCATCGTTGCTCAAGAAACGGCCGAATTGTTTTCTCCGCTAAATCTGCTACATACCATGGATTGACCCCTGTTTCGTAGCCTGCCCTTAAAAGCACCATTGCTAACACTTCAGTAGCCGTATTACCGATACTCCTACCTATTCCCAAAAGAGACCCATCGACAATATCGCAGCCTGCATCGATGGCTGAAAGTGAACAGGCAGTACTTAATGACAGGTTATCGTGTCCATGAAATCCAATTCGTGCCTGGACACCAACACTCCTGATTCCCTCCTTAATCTCCGAAACATAATGGGCGACTTCACTGGGAAGCATTCCCCCTGCTGAGTCGACTACATACACACCGTCTGCACCTGCCTTGACAAATCGTAGTGAGGCCTCTTTGCATTCTATTGATGAATAAGCATATATTTTCATTATATTAGCCCAAACTTCAAGACCAAGACTCTTAGCAACTTCTATGATGCGACAGTCCCTATCTGCAGTCTCAAGTGTCACGCCTATACGGACAAATTTACCACCTTCATCTGCCAGCAGTTTAAGATCGGATAGTTCACCAACACCAGGGATATAAAAAAAACCAAACTTTGAATTATGTATAGAGTTAGCACACGCACGCATATACACAACATCCGTTACTGCTTGCATACCCTTACCAGCACGATCAGCACCTAGTCCTAAACCATGGCCAACTTCTATATAGTTAACTCCCGCAATCTCTAGGCCTCGTGCAATCATCGCTGTTTCGTCAGCCGTAAATTGATAACCTATCGTATAACTCCCGTCTCGAAGAGTCGTATCCAAGATTTCCACACGTCTTGAATGTTTAGTCATAACCAAACCCAATAAAATTTATTGATTGTCAGAGTAGAAAAATTGCTAAAGTAGTTTAAGTTGATCGAGATAATTTTAATCAACTTATTCCCACTTATGGTGAAGATTGCTGAGAGAATATTTTTTCACAATACGCTTAACTCAATACAGACGGATCGTGATAAGGACTAAACATTATCCATCTACCATCGATAGAGTTATCTGATAAAGTAGTGTCTTGATCTATTGGATAAACACCATGATTTATGTCCGATTTCAACATCACCAAATCTCCAATTTTTAATTCTTTTTCAGTAAAAATACTTCCATATTTTTCACTTAAAACATACTGACAACCACTAGTAAAGTCTCGACCTAATTCAGACATAATTAAAATTGCTTGAAACTTATATGCATCTCTGTGACAGGCTAAAAAATCTCCTCCGCTCCTGTAGTGCAAAACACTTATCCAAGATATAAATTGTTTTACGTCAGATATTCCAACCTCTAAATCTAGTCCATTCAATATATTTCTGATTTGCATAAACTGTATAAACAATTCATGAAATTTAGAGTTTTCACTTTTATTTCCAAGGAAAAACTGGTGCAAAATAAATCTTGTAGGCCGCATGCAGGACAAGCTACTTCTTTAATTGCGTTAGAAGAAATGCTTTTATTGCTCATTAAAAATCTCCAGTAAATTCAACTAAATCACGAATACTATAAACAAGAAAAACCAACTACAAAAAAAAAGAAACAACTGCTTTCGTTATCTTCGCAAGCATGTGAAATACATTACCCTTATCCTCAATCATAAACTGCAAGACATAAAGTTTTGTATTAAACTAATACTTAAGAAAAATTTCTCGTATATCTTAAATATCTAACAGTAACCCAATTCATCAAGTTTTATACTCAACAAAGATGCTGCATGCTTGACTTTATCCAAGTCTGTATTATCGTCTAACCAAAGTTGGAAAATTTCTTTTGAAAGAAGCTCTGTTGACTTAAGTGACACAAGCGGAATACTAGTTTTTTCCATCAACCAATGAGCGGGAACATACCAATTACTTATATCTACATTTTCCGTTCGTACAGAGTCACTGATTGTTTCTTGTTCGGCCCAACTAATACCCGGAAGCCGAAAAGCCGCACGCCAAGGCACTGATCCAGGTGACATTTTAAGTGGCACTAATGCAGTATCACGTAACATGTCTTTATAAGTTTCATTCTTTTCTCTGCGCGCCCTCACAGATGATTCGAGATTATTCAATCGCAGCAGAACTTTTTCTGAAATATCAGGCTCCCATCTTGTAAATATTAGTGGTTTATAGATACTCATAAGCCCATTAAAAGCTTCTCTTGCAGCTTCAGGTGAACTTGCAAGACAGTGACGTGCAGCGTAGAACATTTCGCTAAATGTTTTGGCAACAGATGACGTATCTAATGTATAGCGTGAATAATTATCTTGACAGTTTTTGACTTCATTCGCAAGCTTAGAATCATTAGTTAAAACCATACCTCCATGCCCAGCGTCGATAATCTTTGTATGGCCAAATGAAACAATTGAAGCATCACCAAAGCTTCCGCAAGGCCGTCCTTCCAAATCTCCACCGAGAGACTGTGCAGCATCCTCTATAAAGTAAATACCTTTCGCTTTGCAAATTTTAGCTATTCGGCCTGCATCAGCGACATTACCAAATAAGTGGACAAATAGAATAGCATCAACGCCTAATTTAATTACACGTTCCCATTCGTCATTTGAAACATTTCCAGTTTCAGGATCCACATCACAAAACTCAGGCTCCCACTCGGCCTGTAAAATTGCAGCCAACGGACTTTGACAGAGGAATGATGGTAACGCGATCTTTTGTGGGGTGCTTTTATTTTTCCAAATAGACAGAAGAGCATATAATCCCCAAGCTGCTCGAGCAACCGCTAATGCTTCGCTGCGCTCAGTTAAGTTTGCAACGCGAGTCTCTAGCTTCATTGTACTTGTTGTCATTAATTGGCGTTATATGAAGTAAGTAAAGTGAAATCAAGATCACCAAAAATATCAATCAATGAAAATATATTATTTTCTAAAGAAGTCGGGTTATGAGCTATTATGGGATGATTATGATTACCATGTATTAACTCGTGTGGATGAACAACTGCTACTATCATTCTAGGCCGATTAATTAATCGCATAGCATTTTTCATTAAATTTGGTCTAAACGCAAAGTTGCAATACCTGTTGATAGGAGCCTTATCGTGAATTGCCATTATCGGAAGCATCGTAAACGGCATTTCAATAAAGCTATGTGCAGCTTCTTCATTATTTGCTGGTCGTCGATAATCTTCCTCAGACGGGACATATGGTAAAGTAGGCGTGCCTATCCAGTCGAACTGAAACCCACTATCAAATCGCTTTCGATCCGGTAGAGCACTTGAGTCAATTTCAACACCCAACTTGCTAAGACATTTTGCTAATGTGTTGTTCATCAAGGCCTCTCCTATTCTTGAGAGTTTCGGTCCTGAACCAAAATATTTTTTCCAGGCTTCTGCAGCACGTTCAACTTGTACCTGCTGATTATCATGATTAGTTTCAGAGCCCCACTTACCTTCATTTATGCAATACAAATGTGGGTGAAGACCAAATTCATCTCCTAATACTGTTCTACGTTTGATAAAACTATCCAGTGACTGTAAAAGACCAGCAACATCACCCGTTGTAGCGGCTACAGAGTCATCACACCTAATGAACCAGGTGATAGGAATTCTGGTTCCAATTTTAATCTCTATTCGTTCTAAAATTGTCTCTAAATTATCAACTGCACTGAGTACTTTATTTACATCAAATACGCCTTGCTCTCCTGGCAATTCAAACCACTCCCCTTCTACATCAACAGTAAGAGCAATCGGCAATGGATTATTTATAGTCATTTACCAGACCAACCTTCGAAACTTGGATATAAATAAACACAGAATTCAAACATTGGATAATCGTGTCGTAGTGTGACTCGTCGTGTAAGTTGCTTTGCGAATGAAAATATTTCTTCTGGCTTATAGTAATGAAGGTAATCCTGTTTAAAGTCAACGTAACTCGAAAGCAAATCAACAGAAACACCAAGCCGTGCTGAACGAAACATAATACCCAGCATATCCTTGACTAGCTCATTATTTTTTCTTTCTCCCAAATGAAAGTTAAATACCTGTGAACATATTACATAGTCGAAGCTCGATTCAGAAAAAGGATTCTCTTGTAAGTCTCTAACCTGCAAATCTAAGTCCGGATATGCAGCACTCGCGGACTCAATTAGCTCAGGAACAATGTCAATACCTGTATAATGAATATTGATTCCCTTCTCAATTAAATATGAATAATAGTCCGCAAAACCACAACCCACGTCTAAAACACTGGCACCTTCACATATACCAATTTCGGTCAGAACGTCAAAGCGTATTTCACGCCTCTCTTCTGTTCCGGAAGCCAACGCCTTAATACCCGGACCATATTGTCGAAGCCTCTCTTTGTAACGTTCTTGTATTAAAATTTTGTCATTTTCTTCCATCAAGATTACTCTACGATAAGCTTTATTAGATTAAGTGCTTTCATTGCACTTTCTTCTGCAGCATGTTTAGTTTCACCAAACACAATTAAGTGACCTACACGATCTGCTCCACATTTCAACTCTCCCATAATAGTGCCAGGTTTAATGTACACCTCTGCTTCCTGTACTCCTGAAATTTTTCTGGCCTGTTCAAGACCTTCAATATGTTTCAAATTACCTGGCTTGGGACTTAGAAAAGCAATTACAGCTCCTTTTAATGGTTCCTTGCTAGAAACTGTTATTTTCACACCTAGCGCTAATCGTATCTGAAGATCAACAGTGTCTAGGCCTGTCACATAAGGAAGAATATTTGTAAACACTCTGAAACCAGCTCCACGCGCAGCAAGTTCTACAACAAAAGGTCCTTTACTTGATAGGAGTAACTCCATGTGAACTGGACAATTATCTAGGCCGCAGGCAACAACAGCATTGTTTGCAAGTTCAAGCACAGATGTACGATCTACCTGCGACAATGAATCTGGGAAATGGACCTCCGTATCCAGTAAATATGGTGGGGGTGTACAAATTTTCTCAGAGAGACAGATTGAATGAAATCTTCCGCCTACTACAAACCCTTCTACACTAACTTCTACTCCATCAATATAACTCTCAACAATACAGACTTTCGAACGGGATACTGCAATCGCTGCATCAGCAGCCTGAATTAATTCATCTGCATTTTGCACAAGACTCACACCTCTGCTACCCGCGGCATCACTCGGTTTGATTACCACGGGAAACCCTATTTGAGTAGCATATTTTTGAGCTTCACCTGTATTTTGAAACGACTTAAAAAGTGGCACACGAAGTCCAGCTGCCTTCATGCTGTTGCGCTGTAAAAGCTTATTAACTGAAATATCAGCTGCTTCTACAGGAATTGCCGGTAAACCTAAAGCTGCACATGCTCTCGCAACAGATGGGACGGCTACATCTGTTGCGATTCCTACTATTGCATTTACCTTGTATCGCACAGCGCAAAGCTTGATAAATTCCGGATCTCGAATATCACCAACATCAAATTCAACACTATAATCAAATCCGGCAGCATCGGGATCTGCGTCAATGGCATATGGCATATAACCGAGGTTACGGGCATGACGAATAGCCGGCATTTGAGCTGGCCCCGCACCTACAAAAAGAATTCTAATCTGCGGCGTCATAGCAATAATCCTTTGTTTTTCAATTTATTTGCTGTTCAATAACGTCACAGATTCGTTCTGCACCTCGTCCATCAATACATGTTTGCGCGATCTTGGACATCTGTTTACGTTTATCTGACACTTTTACGTGCTCCCAATTTGCTTGATTAAACACCCAACATGCATCGCAGTCAGCCAGTGCTTTTGCGTGTCGCAATTCAGCTTCATTTTGCGCAATGACAATGGAAGGTATGCCAACACATAGCGCCTCCAATAGTGTTCCACCTCCGCCACAGAGCACCAAGTCAGCGTTTTCGAATAGCTTACCCATATTTTTTGGAGATTTATGTGTTTTTATTTTGCACTTAAATTTCAGCTTTGTAATCAACGATTCAATATCCAAAGTAAACAATGGACCGACAATCACGTCTATACTAAACTTACTGGGCCATTTCGCTAGCTCCTCCAAAGCACGTCTCGTATTGCCAGAAGGATCTGCACCCCCAAATGCAATCAAAATATTTTTTATTAAGGAACGCTCTTCTCGATTAATTCTATTCACACGAGATTCTAAAAATTCATTACGAATAATGGCATACTGTGGACCTTCAAAATAAGCCACTCCATTTCTTGGTGGTGGCTGTCCAGAAAGTGATGAGGAATTGTGGTCGATCAAATTAATAATTACCGCTGGCAAGGGTTGCTGCGTGAGAAAATAATCAAGCGCTACAACGACAATTCCACTAGCCATACAAGCTTCTACAATATTTAAACTCGATTCAGAGCAATCCACAACAATAACGGATGGTGAAACATTCTTTATACAGTCAATAGCTGATTGAGAGTTTTGCACCGTCTGTTGTGACCAATTGAACAATTCATCTTTAGCGCGTTCTTGGACAAACGAAACTGCTTTTTGATCACCAATAGTTATTCCGGTTACATTATAACCACGTGAACTCATGATACGAGCCAATTCCATACTTCGTAGAATATGACCCATACCAATAGATGATGATGCTTCATTGACAAAAACCACTCTTTGGTTTGAGTTATCCTGTATTACTTTTTTAATATTAATATTTATCACGCAAATGAGGGAGTTGAATTATTCGACCACATCCCATGAAAGCCTATCACCTACCTGCAAGTCACGCTTGGTGCGATGACCGAGAATTTCATTGTAATGTTTCGGATGTAACCCTAACGATGGCCGTACTGATTTAATATTGGATTCGGTAATTATTTCACCTGCCTTAATAGCTTCTGCGACATAAATAGAACGTCGACCACGGAGATTCGGCATTGCACTTGGTGTAATCTCATAACTAATACAACCTAAAGCCTTTTCTATCAAACGGATATCCTTAACCATATGTGTAAATTCTATTTCACCAGAAGAGAAAAATGAGTCAACAGTTTCCTCACCATCGTCAAGAGTAAAATGTTTTTCAATAAAGCTCGCACCTAATGCAACGGCAGCAATCGGTACTGCCGTTCCAACACTATGATCTGATAGACCCGAAAGCACACCAAAGCGGCTAGCCATATCAGGAATTGTATGAAGGTTGGTTTCATCGATAGGTGCGGGGTAAGCTGTCGTACACTTGAGTACAATAATCTCACTAGCACCCGCGCCTCTAAGAGTTGCAATCGCTAGTTCTATATCTGCAAGCTCGGCGATTCCAGTCGAAATGATGACAGGTTTACCTGTTCTAGCAACCTTCTCGAGAAGTGGGATATGCGTAATTTCGGGGGAAGCAATCTTATAAGCTGGTGATTCGAATCGTTCTAATAAATCTACTGCAGACTCATCGAAAGGACTAGAGAACACTTCCATATCCAAACTTCTAGCCTCACGATAAATTGCGTCATGCCAATCCCACGGAGTGTGTGCTTCGTCATACAAATCCCAGAGGTTCGAGTGATCCGCCCATGGAGTACCAGCAGGAATAAGAAAATCTTCACGATCACATTTAAGGGTGATTGTGTCCGCAGTATAGGTTTGTAATTTGATTGCATCAGCACCACTTCGCTTAGCTGCCCGGACAATTTCAAGAGCGCGCTCAAGACTACCACCGTGGTTACCAGACATCTCAGCGACGATAAATGTTGGATGACCTATGCCAATTGTACACTTACCAATACGAATTTCTTTCGAAATTTTTTTCACGAATTATTATCTCCTACCTCAGACATAATCAACGGTGCCAACAGTTCAGCCCGCTTCCAATCATCTTCATCATCTATATCTTGCACTCTCCAACGCGGTATCTTTATCAAAGCAGAAAATCGATCAAGACCACGCTTCTCTTCAATCCAAGAAGATGGACGTCCCCAATAAAATTGGCCTGCATCATGCAGTGCTTCAGGCAAGTCTTGTGATCTAGTTAAAAAGTGTTCGGGAAAAAACATTTCGACTCCTCCATCAGGATGCTCTCGAAAAGACCGAAAAATTGGTGCGGCAAAGTTTGTTACAGCAATGGCATATGCAAAGTCCCCTGAATCAAGTAACTCTAAACCTTTCTTGATGTCGTTAACCTGAATAAAAGGTGCAGTCGCAAGAATGCAACATACTGCAGAAACTGGCCAACCCTGTGACTCTGCCCATTTTGTTGCATGCGCTATAACCTCTGTAGTTCCGGCATAATCATTTGATAGATCAGCAGGCCTCATGAAAGGAGTTTCTGCGCCATACTCCTTCGCTACTTCAGCTATCTCCGCATCATCTGTCGAGACAATAATATGCTCAAATAGTTCCGAACGTATTGCTGCGTCAATTGACCAAGCAATCATCGGTTTGCCAAAAAAGGGCTTAATGTTTTTCTGGGGAATGCGTTTACTTCCACCACGAGCAGGAATTACAGCAATTTTCATGTTTTTAATTACGCTTTAATAGTAGAAGTTCGGAATGAAAGTCATCCACAGTCCGATATCCAAATGGAAAAACACTACGTTCCACCAGTTCATATCCAGGTAACATTTTCAAATAATCATCACCAAGAATTGGGGTATCTACGCCAACGCCACCGTCTTTTCGTATCTGCTTTCCTTCACGCATATTGCGCAATAAAACCCATCGTGACCCAAGGCGAACGACATGCTTAAGGTAATTTAAAGCTATATGTGGTTCCATTTCTTGAAAAGAAATAAAGTTCACAAACAAATCCACTTGGCCTTGCAGTTTTTCAATCTGCCAAGAACTCAACACAGCAGCTTGTGGCAACGTTTTTATTTCAATAGTGGCCTTATCCGCGGTTTGTTCATAAGTGGCAACATTGTCTTTACCAAGTACTTCGCTCAGATAATACTGAGCAACAAAACTTGTTGGTGGTATATCAATGTCAATATAACGTATATCGTCGATACCAGAACTAGCCATAACTTCACCCAACGTGCCGAAGCCGCCACCTATTTCCAATACTGTACGTGGTACATCGCCATCGAGGTGCTTTTTTAGTAACGCCATGCCCAATAAATAGTTGAGAGATGACCTGCTATAATTTCTACCATCGAATTCGAATTGCTCAACAGGTGAGCCCACATCACTTTCAGAAAAAGTGTGAAGGTGCGGGAGCTCGTCCGAATTATCCGCTGCCAAAAGTACGCGATAATCGGATAATGCTGAAATTTCTCCATTTAGGAATTGTTCAAGTGCAAGTTGTTGTTTTCTTTCATGAGGATACTTGCTGTTTACCCAACCAAGTAGGTCCCTAGCGTGAACTTCTGAAAATCCGCCGCCAGGTATACCATAGGTCGGTACGAAGAAACCGAGCATTGTTGATAGAGATCTAAAGTTTTTTACACCATGCTTCTGCAGTTCAGTAACTATACGAGACGAAGCACTATCCCAGAAGGAAGTAGGTCGGTAAAGTTCGTTCTGAGCATGCATATCCGATCGTGCACGGGTTAGTTCAGGGTAATCATGCATAGTAGTCCTCATAAAATAATCAGTTTGTATAATTCAGTAATATCAGTTTGAGTGATTCAGCAACGTGATTTAGCTGTACTTCTGTTAAATCTGGATAGATTGGCAAACTGATTGCTTCAGCGTAATACTCTTCAGCATTAGGACAATATCCATTCTTGAAGCCAAGTTTTTCATAATAAGGCTGCCTATACACTGGTATATAGTGAAGATTTACGCCAATGCCTTCTGCTCGTAGCGCCTCAAATACTTCGCAATGGCTCACTATTAACTTATCAAGTCTTAACCGGATAACATATAGATGCATTCCAGAATAACTATCATCATGTTGCCAAGGTGTAACTACTGGTAAATCAGCTAACAATTTATTATAGCGCTTAGCAATAGCGTGCCGCTTGGAGACAAAATCATTAAGGCGTTGTACCTGGCTCAGGCCTAGTGCTGCCTGTATGTCGGTCATTCGATAATTGAAACCAAGGTCAATCTGTTGGTAATACCAAGGACCATCTGGTTCATGAGTCATATCTTCTACATCGCGAGTAATACCATGACTGCGAAGTAAAGCCATTTTTTTAGCTAACTCAGCTTTATTAGTGAGTGCCATGCCACCTTCACCTGTAGTAATAATTTTGACAGGATGAAAGCTGAATACAGTTATATCACTATAGCGACAGCTTCCAATAGGCTCATCTTTATAGCGACCACCAATTGCATGCGAAGCGTCTTCAATAATTTTAAAACCATACTGCTGACTTAGTGCATAAATATCAGCCATGTCACACGACTGACCGGAAAAATGTACTGGAATAACGACCTTGGGTAAGTTGCCATTTTTTTCCGCTTGTACCAATTTTTCTCTAAGACAATCAACACTTATATTATATGTAAGAGGATCAATATCAACAAAGTCAACTTCCGCTCCACAGTAAAGTGCACAGTTGGCGCTTGCTACAAATGTAATCGGTGTTGTCCAAACCACATCACTATGACCTACTCCTAATGCTAAACACGCTATATGAAGTGCACTTGTAGCACTATTCATCGCTACAGCATGTTCTGCGTCACAATAGTTGGCGATATTTTTCTCAAAAGCAGGAACCATAGGACCTTGGGTCAGAAAGTCTGAGCGCAATACTTCAACTACAGCATCAATATCGGCTTGGTTTATATCTTGTTGACCATAATTAATCATGTTTATATACTTTCAACTTATTGAGATTTTCATCAATCCAAATCTGCAATGTTTTAATTTCCATCCATTCATTATTGTTATCAGAACAATAGGTAAAGTCTGGATCAACTTTAACACCTCTTCCAATCCTTTCTAAATCGTTCGCCCAATCGTTAATAGAAGGCAGTATTTTATAATACTCTGGATACTCATAAGTATAAGGCGCATCTTCCGAGCCAATCATCTGCTCGTGTAATTTTTCACCTGGGCGGATGCCAACCTCTTCTTGCTTGGCGCTCTCATCAACTGCTAGCGCAACATCTCTAATTTTCATAGATGGGATTTTCTTGACGTAAATCTCTCCACCTTTCATATCATTAAAAGCGCGCCAAACCAATTCAACACCTTCTTCTAACGTAATCATAAAACGCGTCATTCTATTATCTGTGATTGGCAATACACCATCCTTAGCAATAGATATAAAAAATGGAATTACAGAACCTCGTGAACCCATAACATTACCATATCTTACTACTGAAAAAATTGTCTCATGACTACCGCTATATGAATTGCCAGAAACAAATAACCTATCAGAAGTTAGCTTTGTTGCACCATAAAGATTTGCGGGGCTACTAGCCTTATCAGTAGACAGCGCTACAATTTTTTTAACACCCTTATCAATACAAGCATCTATCAGATTCATAGCCCCAAACACATTGGTTTTTACACATTCGAATGGATCATATTCCGCAGTAGGTACGATTTTAGTAGCCGCAGCATGAACTACATAATCAATACCATCTAGAGCCCTATACAGCCTGTCTTTATCACGAATATCTCCAATTAAGAAACGAACACGAGGATCATTTTCATATAATTTTGCCATTTCCCACTGCTTCATCTCATCACGTGAAAAGACTACAATTCTTTTGGGACTATATTTCTTTAAAGTCATAGGGATGAACGTATTTCCAAATGACCCCGTCCCTCCAGTAACTAATATTGATGCGTTTGTTAACATCTAAGAAACCTATTATATTGTTAAATTATTTTGTAAAATCACTATAAGATCCGGTATTAACAATCGTGCCATTTTGCAATTCATAAATACGATCACAGTGTTGTAAAGTACTTAATCTATGAGCAATTGTTATAACAGTTCTCTTACCTTTATACTTCTGAATTTCTTTTACAATTTCATGCTCTGTACCAGGATCCAAGGCACTAGTTGATTCATCCATAATTAATATATCTCTATTGTGGTAAAAAGCCCTTGCTAAAGCGACTCGTTGTCGCTGGCCACCAGAAATTCTCACCCCTCTCTCACCAATTTCAGTATCAATGCCCTCTGAAAGTTGCTCGACAAAATTGAGTAATTTTGCTTTCTTTAAGGCATTTCTCACTCTATCTTCATCAATTATTTTACACCCTAAAGCGACATTAGCTTTTAAAGTATCATCAACCAAAAATATTTGTTGAGGCAGGTATGCAACCTGACTCAACCATTGCTTTAATTGCAGATCAAAAGCCATTCCATTGTAATTAATTTCACCATAACAGGGCTTAACAAGCCCCAGAATTAGGTCCACTAAAGTAGTCTTTCCCGCCCCAGACCCTCCTATTATTCCTATTGATTCTCCAGACCTAATTTCTATTGATATATCTTTCAACACATATTTATTTGTATTAGGGTATTTATATTTAACTTGATTTAGAGTCAATAGATTCAATCTATCATAGTCCTTGACAGCTCCCTTTAACTCTTCGACATTTCGCATATTTTCTATATTGAACATGTCTTTATATAAAATAGAGACAGCATCACGACCATAACGCAATCTAGTCAAACTGTTTGTTAATCCATTTACAATTGGTAAAAGGCGCATCGCAGCAAGAGCATACAAACCCAATAATGGAAATAATCCCGAGATATCTTTTTCCAAAAACACAACTAGTATTGCCACAAAAGAAACACATGAAATAAAAATTAACTCTAGCAAATAACGAGGGGTTGTTGAAAGCACATGATACATAGTTTGATTATAGCCATAGTCTTTAGCAGCAGCCTTTAACCTTGCATGAAAGTATGATGACTTACCTAAAACACGAATTTCTTTCAAACCTTCCATTGCCTCATGAATATTTTTCAAGATTGAAGTAGAGGCTTTATTAGCACAAGCACCATAAGATTTAAGCTTCTTACCAAAAATAAGATCATATCCGAACACAAAAGAACTAAACACAATGGTTATTATCAATAAAATATACGGCTCATTCCACGCCAGTAAGGATATTATTGCTATAGCGACAACAATATCACTAACCCCTTTTAGCCCAACTAAAATTACTTGATTAGAAAATTGTTCAGCTAAATTGTGTATGTTATAGACATAGTCCGCACTATTCCTTTGAGTAAATGTTGTATATGAAAGGTTTTGGTAAGACTCCAATAAAACTGCCCTTAATCTAGCTTGTTGATTTTGACTAAACTTTGTCAAAATATACTGCACAAAAACAATCGCAATTGTTTTTATAAAAAACACGCTAATAAGAACTACACCAAAGAAAATTATTAGTGTGCTTTTGTCTTGTGGAAGGTTGATCTGCACGGCAATGTCGTTAAAAAAACCTGCAGAATCAGGATCAATAATCAGTGAACTATAAGGAACTACCAACCCAAGACCAACTAGATCCAACAATGAAACCCCCAAAAACAGCACAATTAAATATTTGAGTTTTTTTCTATCTTCGCCTAGTAAATAAAGCACCTCAAAAAAATACTGCTTCAAAATATACACCTCTTTACTCTATAAAGTTTTTCTATACAACCCATATGTTTTCTTAAACCCCCATATTTACATTACAAATTAATCTCATTATCTTGGAGCATGTTTAAAAAAATCATGGTACCAGTCCACAAAATTATCTACACCTTGTTGAATTGGCATACCCGGCTGATATTTTAAATCTTCGACTAAATCGCTTACATCGGCATAAGTTGCAGGCACATCGCCTGGTTGTATAGGTAGCATGTTTTTTTGGATGGTTTTACCTAGTTTGTTTTCGATGGCGACAATAAAGTCCATCAGCTTTACCGGGTTGTTATTGCCTATATTGTATATTTTATAAGGGGCTGATGAGGTTGATACTTTACAGCTTTTACCATTCCAGCTTGCGTCCTTTTGAGCGGGGCTATCTATCACGCGAATAACGCCTTCGACGATGTCATCTATATAGGTAAAATCTCTTAGCATGCTCCCATTGTTAAAAACGTCAATGGTTTTACCTTCTAATGCCGCTTTTACAAATAAGAACAGCGCCATATCAGGCCTGCCCCATGGGCCATAAACAGTGAAAAAACGTAGACCCGTCGTAGAAATATCAAATAAATGTGAATAGGTATGCGCCATAAGTTCATTGGACTTTTTTGAGGCTGCATACAGAGATATAGGATGATCTACATTATGTTCAGTGCTAAAAGGTAACTCTTCGTTAAGCCCGTAAACGGATGAAGATGAGGCATAACATAAGTTCTTCACATCATTATGTCGGCAAGCCTCCAAGATATTCATAAAACCAATGATGTTGGAATCCATATAAGCATCGGGATTGGTCAATGAGTATCTTACCCCTGCTTGCGCAGCCAGATTACAGACTACATCAAACTTTTGTTCTTTAAACAAAGCCATCAACTTTTCTTTGTCTTCCAACTTAAGTTTGATGAATTTGTAATTCAGCTGACTTTCAGATTGAATTATTTTGTTGTATTCAATTTTGTCTTTATGGATACCTGCACGCTCTAAACGCCCATACTTAACCGTAATATCATAGTAGTCATTGATACAATCAAGACCCACCACCTCATCACCCCTAGCCAATAGTTTATTGGCTAAATGACTGCCAATAAAACCCGCTGTACCGGTAACTAATATTTTCATTCAATCACACCCATTAAAATCACGCGTATAAACTTTTTCCTGAACATCCACCAAATCATCACTCAATCGATTGGCAACAATCACATCGGATAATTTTAAAAATACATTTAAATCTTTAATCACTTTAGAGCTAAAGAACTCATCTTCTTGAATCATGGGTTCATAAACCAACACTTCAATTCCTTTAGCCTTAATACGCTTCATTATTCCTTGAATTGATGAACTCCTGATGTTATCCGAACCTGTTTTCATAATCAGCCGGTAAATACCCACCACTTTAGGGTTTCGTTTTAAAATGGAATCTGCAATAAAATCTTTTCGCGTGGTATTTGAATCCACAATTGCATGTATAAGGTTGCTTGGGACTTCCTTGTAGTTAGCACGTAATTGTTTGGTATCTTTAGGCAGACAGTATCCCCCATAACCAAAGGAGGGGTTGTTGTAATGCATCCCTATACGAGGATCAAGACAGACACCCTCGATAATCTGCTGAGAATTAAGGTTTCGAACCTGCGCAAAGGTATCCAACTCATTAAAATAGGCAACTCGCATAGCAAGATAAGTATTAGAAAAGAGCTTTACGGCTTCAGCTTCAGTCGAATCAGTATAGAGAACATCAACATCTTCCTTAACCGCCCCTTGCATTAAAAGACCGGCAAAGTCCTCTGCCCGCTTTGAGCGCTCACCCACGATAATGCGCGATGGATAAAGGTTATCATAAAGAGCCTTTCCTTCCCGTAAAAACTCCGGGGAGAAGAGTATATTTTTACATTGAAATTGCTTACTAATATTAGCCGTATAACCCACTGGAACAGTCGATTTAATCACCATCACTGCATCAGGGTTAATAGCCATGACATCTTTAATAACAGCTTCAATGAGATGGGTGTCAAAGTAATTAGTCTCAGGGTCGTAATCCGTTGGCGTAGAAATGATCACATAATCAGAATTCCCATAAGCCTCGTTTTTATCAAGCGTTGCTCTGAAATTAAGTTTCTTATTTTGTAAGAAATCGTCTATTTCAACGTCTTCAATCGATGATTTTTTTTGATTTAGAAGATTAACTTTTTCAGGCAACACATCCAGTGCCACAACCTCATTATGCTGGGCGAGCAGGATGCCATTAGACAGCCCGACATAACCGATTCCTGCAATTGCAATTTTCAATTTTTTCCTCATCCTTAACTTAAATTAATATGGGACAATAAAACCCCTTATCGCGCCCACTTTTCGGAATACTTAAACCTACACAGACAGCGTTAGCTGCCAACCAACCGCGCAACAGGTCAAAACTGAGATCACCTTAAGCTACAACTCTAAAATAAAATCTTGCGACTCTGCATCTGTTGCAACAATCTCAAGGCCATTAATCGCCAAGAAAACAAACGCCTCCGCAGTGACCGTCCGTTTATACCCATCAATGAAAGGATGATTTTGTGACAAGCTTTCCCATAACGCCGCCCCTTCATCGATCAGGGTGGGTTAAAAACCCGCCTGCGGTCTTAAATAGTTCGCTTAACATAAACCTGGATCCCTAAACGCCTTCACGACCACCCAAACGGGCAATTTGATCGGAATGAAAGCGACACCATCCTCTACACGAATGGTGTCAAATCATTGCGCTAATTTTTTATACAACCCCGAAAAACGCTCGGTGCTTTTTAAATACGCTAGCCAAACATAATCTCTGCCACGAGCCTTTTTATTATCTTGAATCCTCAAATAATATCGAAGTGCATCTTCAACAATTGCCTGAATTTGTAGGCCTTCATTTTGCGCCAACTGCCGCACAGCAGCTAACAAGTCAGAATCCACTTGGGTTGCAAGCTTCTCTCTGATTACTGCCATATCAATTTCCATAACACACTTCAAATAGTTATACCTTTGAAGAGTAGAATACTAGGCCATGGATATAATATCAGTCGGATATCCTAAAATATCGCGAAATTTATCTTACCCTTTTTCACCTCTTGTCACCGCACGTAAGACCACTCGCCTACTCATCTCCTTTCTTGTAAAACACAACGCCAATACGTTGGATATGCTCACACAATTCGGGATGTTTTAACTTGTCGAAAATTGAGAGATCTATCATGTAGGGTAGTAATAATTCATCTAAAGCATCAGCAATATCATTAAGCAAATGCAAGGACAATTTTTCACCGTACAGCGTTAAATCAATATCAGAGCCTGCCTTGTAATTTCCTTTTGCTCGTGAACCGTACAAAACCGCTGTTTCGATTTCTTTGAAATGCGCTAAAATGTCACAAATTCTTTCAACTGTTTCCTTCTTCAATCCATAATTCATTCGTCATTTTGCTCGCTTAACTTCTTAAATTTTTGAGCCATTTTTTCAAAAGCAGGATAAAACACCGTCAAAATATCATCCACAATCTCTTCGGCAAGTTGTAAGTTATAAGACTGTGAACATTGATTTCGCGCTTTAATCATTGCCATCCAGACGTCGCCGTCTTCAAGCAGACCATTTTTAAATGCCATCCGTGTTGCATCGCGCGAACCTATTAAATCAACAAACCCTTTATGCTCTAAATAATCTTTAAAAACATTCCAAGCCAATTCATGCGTAAACTCGAAACCCTGAATCAGACCTTGTTGTTCTAGCTTTGATAAAGTTCTAGTTTGTGCTAGTTCTACCGCTTCAATTAACGTTTGGAAGGCTTTAATATAATTTTGAAACCGTTGTATCCATCGAACATCTTGTTTATTATTACTCATGAAAGATATCATCTCCTTTAAACTAGAACAAGGCAACGAACTACATGCACTGCGCTCATTTTAAGAGAGGCGCCCACCCAAAATACCGCTTTCATAATGGATTGTTTTCTGGTTGTTGTAGGCAATCAATGCTTATATATTTTTCTATAGCTTCTTTTTTATAAAAAATATCATTTATCGCAATACTCATTTCTTCTAGCTCATCTTCATACATGTGTGATAAAACATTTCTAATCTTTCTGAGTTCCAGCCACCGCCCTGAACTTTCTAAAGTATTAAGCCGATATTTTCCCACCTACAATTCTTTTGTCGGCTCAAAATCGAGCCAAATAATGTGATTACATTCTGGAACATAACCGGCCATTAATCAATCCATTCCTCACCCAAAGGCTCAGCAATTTCATCAGCGTGTGTACTTAATGCATCAATCCCCACCATTAATTGTGCCTCTGTATAAGGCAGCCGCTTCGAACCTATCTTTAGAGGCGTTAACACGATTGCTCCCGCTTTTAATTCAATATCAACCTCTGAACCTACGGTCAATAATAGTTCCCGACCCATCGCTGCCGGAATGATTAATCCGATTGAATTACCCACCTTTCTAAGTTGCGTTTTCATACCCAGCACTCATCTCAAAATAGTTATTTCAAGTAACTATCGACGACCTGGGAGTGTCAACATTGTTACCACAGCCCATGTCGATTATAGCCTCTTATTTACCCCATCAATACGCCATAGTCCTAAGAATTTTTTTATTTTTTTGCTCTGGACTCAATACTGGTCAAGGGCCTCATTGGCTTCACCCTGACTGGCTCGGCCATCAAATCTTCATTAGCGCATTGCGGGGCAAACCCTGAAACATATTGTTTTAACAATTCTCTCACGCCGCTGCTGTCTCTTTCTTCCAAGGCCATTTGAAATTGTTTTAGGATGCGCTCCATCTCCGGCCAAGGGTAACTGTCTTCATCGGCTGTCATAATTTTAGGATGCGCTGTGCCTTGAACGTTATCGCCAATTAATAGTTCTTCATACAATTTTTCACCGTCCCGAAGGCCGGTATAGTTAATCGTTATGGTATTGGTATTGGTATTGGTATTGGTATTGGTATTGGTATTTATTTCAACCCCTTCAACAACGTAGCCTGATAAATGAATCATCTTTTTGGCCAAATCATTGATCTTTACTGGCTCGCCCATATCCAGTACAAATACATCACCGCCAAGGCCAATGCTCCCGGCCTGAATAACCAGTTGCGCCGCCTCTGGAATGGTCATAAAAAACCGGGTAATGTCGGGATGCGTTACCGTGACCGGCCCGCCGGATTCAATCTGTTTTTGGAACAACGGAATCACCGAGCCGGAAGACCCTAAAACATTACCAAAACGGACCATGGTGAAATGGGTTTTAGGCCCAGACCCTGAGTTGTTTTCAACCGCTCGTTGCGCCAAGCCCTGAACCACCAACTCTGCCATGCGTTTACTGGCTCCCATCACATTGGTGGGCCGAACGGCCTTATCGGTTGAAACTAAAACAAAATTCTCAACGTTAAATTCTAGGGCTGCTTTCGCTACGAAGTAGGTGCCAAAAAAATTGGTATTGACCCCCTCACAGACATTGTATTCAACCAGGGGAACGTGCTTATAGGCCGCGCCGTGATAAATAGTATGGATACTAAAAGCCTCCAGTACATCCCTAACCCGCGCCTCATTCACCACTGAACCTAAAATCGCTTTGATATCCACGCCACAATCAATTGCCGCACAATGGCGCTCTAACTCTTTATCGATCTGGTAAAGATTGTATTCTGAGTGATCAAAGAGTACGAGGGTCTTAGGCTTAAGCGAAAGTATTTGCCTACACAGCTCAGAGCCAATTGAACCTCCCGCTCCGGTGACCAATACATTTTTACCGGTAATGGCCACTGACAATAAAGCTGCATTAGGGGCTACGGATTCGCGCCCTAATAGATCGTCAATATCGACTGCAAGTAAATCACTGACCTTAAATCGACCGGAGACTAAATCTTCCATTGACGGCAAGGTTCTGACATTAACCGCCTTGTCTTCCAGATAAGTTAAGATTGATTTTTTATCTGCCTGACTAATCGTCGGCATTGCCAGTAGAACCGTCAGCCCACCGTGTTTCTTACGCAGTTTAACAATCGCCGAGCGAGTTCCTAACACTTTAAAATTTTGTATCCAGTGTTTTTTTAAGCGCTCATCATCATCAATAAACCCTAAGACTTGCGTCTCATTATTTTGGGCCAGCGATGCGGCCAATTGCATGCCAGCAGACCCTGCGCCATAGATCACTACTGCTTGTTTTCGCTCACCGTCACCATTCCCACGCATAATCAACCACCTCGCCCCTATGCGGCTTAGTGCGATCAGTAAGGTGAGTTCCAGCCAATAATAAACCGGTATCGAGCGGGGGAAGCCGGTGACATTAACGTCAAAATAAAACGGTAAAAAATAATGAATGATCGATAACCAAGACAAAACCAATAAAGCCGATGCCTTGACGATAATCAACAAGCCCTTATAACTAATAAACCGGGTAATCGAGTGATAGATCCCAAGTGCTGCAAAAACCGGAATACAAAGCCCCGATGCGACCGCAAACAACAGCCCTTCAACGGGAGAAGGTACGTACCATTGCCAAAGGCGCAAGCTAAAAGCCAACCACAAGGCGCCATTAACCAAACACAAATCCGTGAACGCCATGAGGATGCGTTTTTCAAAGCGGCTTAAATTGGCAAGCTTGGCAAACATGTTTTTTACTTTACAATCCTTAACAGGTTTTTTAAAACACTCATGATCTTTAGCACGGTCATGTTGAACTCCTGATAATCCTAGCCCCTTTTCCACTGGAGCCAAACTTTTAAACTACAGCATTAAGCACGCTACCGCCACCGGCGTGCAAAATCACTTGCTCACCGTTGGATTAAAATTACCGACAAAAGGCAACACCACCCTTAAAAAACCCTATGGGCGCAGGGGTTATCACACTCTTTATCTTTTATTGAAAAACGTTCTCAACATAAAACTCTTATCTTTTTACACCCGCTAATCAATACCGTTCAGACGGCCTTAACTGCATCTAGGGGCACTTGAACTGCTTGTTGCTTTTGCATAAAGTTGAGCAATAAAATAACGCGCTCATCGCCGGTTTCTTTTTGAAAAATACCTTCTAAGCCTTTCAAGGGACCCGAGGTAATCGCTAACTTGGCCTTTTCTGTGAACAATGCCAGTGGGGTATTTTTTGCCTGGCCAAAGCTATCCACCCGGGCCTTTAATCGGCTTAGCACTGAATGATCTACTGGGGTTGGGTAACGCCCAAAACGAACAAAGCCGATAACGCCGCGAGTGTACTGGATCGTTGAACTGTCATCACACTCGCTCAAGTTAATAAAAAGGTAACCCGGAAACAACGATTCAATCACTGTTTTTTTCTTACGGCGGACTAATTTTTCTCGCGCAATGACGGGTCTGAACACGGTAAATTCTTGATTTAACAATTCACCTTCAGCGCGGGCATCTTCACGGGGTTTACACCTTAATAAGTACCACTGTCCTTGTTCCATAGCCCGATCACCTAATA
>Ga0209495_1000223_pt1 | contig 45516 bp, 27 predicted proteins | sample EN1Hudsemesocosm_FD_184629 | JGI IMG/M metagenome (GOLD analysis project Ga0209495, IMG submission 184629) | Methane-oxidizing microbial communities from mesocosms in the Hudson Canyon - EN1E Hudson Canyon (SPAdes) (version 2) | ecosystem: Environmental > Aquatic > Marine > Cold seeps | place...
GGGTGTGCATGATCATGATGCAACCTTGATCCTGAAATCTGTGCTACCAGCCATTGAACAGGCTGAATTGCTTAAATTTGACCCATTATCACGAGCCTTAGCCCAGATTTTTTGGGCGCATACTGAACTTTTATTGGATAAAACCAAAGGTAAGCGCGGAACTATTGAAGAAGGCGGTCTTCAGACTTTAGCGGTCACTTGGCTAGAGCGTGCGAAATCTGCATCTCATATGCGGTCCGTGTTTGGTAGCAATAAGGCCATCGATCTATTGGCAAAAGAGATTGAGTTACAAATTGGTCAATTTATAAATGATCACCCAATTTCACTCGAATCCAACTACATATCTGAACTTGATATTCGGAGAGCATCCACATATCTCGTGCTTGAACTAGCACGAGAGCATCTAGAGTTTATCAGTAGCCAATATGCGGGTGACTTAGTCGATGAATTGAAGCGATCAATGGATGATCAAACTTGGGGTCAATACCTCCTTTCCTTAGAGAAGTTAGCTGGTTTGCCGGGTGAAAAGTGGAAACTTAGTGAAGCTTGGTTAAAAGCACTGCTAGATGATAAATTATCTGAAGGTGATTTAACCAAAAACAGTAAGCTAAAAAAACTATCCCGTTATATACCTGAAGCTATTACACAGTTGAATTTGGGGGGGCGAGTAAACAGACGAACAAGTAATGTTGATCTTGAGCTAAGTATTGAAGGTTTATTGGGCGATCACCAATTAATTGAAAGCCAGGCTTTAAGTTTCGGACTGGATTCATTCCTACAACGTATGGAGCATCATCGTGATGTTGTGGTACCAGCGTATCACCATTATTTGAAAACCAGGCAGCAAGTGATAGCAGAAGAACGTGATGCCTTGCGATTAGAAGAGTTTAAAGCACGTCCATTAAGTTCTTTTGTTCGGAACCGCTTAATTAACGAATCTTACTTACCTTTGATTGGCGATAACCTTGCCAAACAAATGGGGACGATAGGTGAAAACAAACGAACAGATCTTATGGGTTTGTTAATGATGATATCACCTCCAGGTTACGGTAAAACGACGCTAATGGAGTATGTGGCAAACCGCCTTGGTTTGATCTTTATGAAGATCAATTGTCCGTCACTGGGTCACGATGTTTTGTCATTGGATCCGCAGCAAGCACCCAATGCAACAGCCAAACAAGAGTTACTCAAACTCAACCTGGGTCTGGAAATGGGTAATAACGTCATGCTGTATCTAGATGATATACAGCATACTCACCCCGAATTCTTGCAGAAGTTCATTTCACTTTGTGACGGTACTCGCCGTATTGAGGGTATCTGGAAGGGCAAGACAAAAACCTATGATATGCGCGGACGAAAATTCTGCGTCGTTATGGCAGGTAACCCCTATACGGAATCTGGTGAGGCATTTAAAGTACCTGACATGCTTGCTAACCGTGCAGATATTTATAACCTTGGCGATATTTTGGGCGGAATGGATGAGCAGTTTGCACTGAGTTATGTTGAAAACTCACTCACCTCTAATTCTGTGCTGGCACCTCTGGCGGTGCGAGAGATGGGCGATGTTTATAAGTTAATAGATATGGCGAAGGGTAGTGAGGTCGCTTCGACAGATTTAAGCCATCAATACAGTGGCGCAGAGATCAATGAAATCACAGAAATTCTTAAAAAGATGTTCGTGATTCAAGATGTTGTGTTGAAGATAAACCAGCAGTATATCGCCTCCGCTGCTCAGAATGACAATTATCGAACAGAGCCCTCCTTTAAATTGCAGGGTAGCTATCGAAATATGAATAAGATGAGTGAAAAAATCTCAGCGGTTATGAATGAATCTGAGCTGATGGAAATGATTCAGGATCATTATCTGGGCGAGGCACAATTACTCACAACAGGTGCTGAAGATAACTTGTTAAAACTGGCTGAACTTCGTGGCAATATGACTGAAGAACAAGCTGCTAGATGGAAGCAAATTCAACGTGATTTCTTACGAAATAAAGCGATGGGCGGCGATGAAGGTGATGTTGGCGGCAAAGTAGTCGCTCAGCTGGCCGATCTTGTACATGGATTACAAGACCTCAAAGCCGTTGCAGAAGAGTCGAGAGTAGAGCCTGAACTAGTAGGCACAGTAGTAGATGAAAGTGGTGTTGGTTTATCGTCAGAACAGTTAACTGCAGAAATGGATCGTTTAGTTGCCGTACTGAAAAGTAATCAGCCTAACGTCGAAGTGATAAACCAGCCTGTTCCGGGCATCAGTAAAATTCTATCGGTTTTAGCAGATACGATTGAACAAAGCTTAATGCCAGTTGTAATGAGTATGGATAAGAAACTCGATATTGATTTGCGCACGCACCATAAAATGACTGATATATCAGAGCAATTACGTAGCTTACAGCAAAGCGTAGGTGTTTCTAAACCGGTTGATTCAAGCTCTGGGCCTAATGTGCCGGAAGGGTAGCGCTTTTATTTATGGTAAGTAGTCTATGGTTAAGGATCAAGTTGATTGTCAGCTTGGTCTTTATTATTGCAGGGTTGCATGTACTCAATGTGATGCTAGATTACCAGTTAGGTAATTATGGCATTATTCCGAGGTCAGAATCTCACTGGTTTCATATTTATACGTCACCCTTCATTCATGGCAACCTAGGTCACTTAATTAATAACCTGTTTGGTTTAGCCGTATTTAGTGCTTTTTGTTTATTGCAGTCAGTTAGATTTTACTTATTAAGTAGTCTGTTTATCATCACTTTGACAGGTGTTTTGGTATGGATATTTGGACGTAATGCCATTCATATTGGTGCTAGTGGTTGGATATTCGGACTTTGGAGTTTGTCGATTGCGATGGCGCTATTTGATCGTCGATTCATCAGTATTGTTTCTGGTTTTTTAGTATTCTTTTTTTACGGAGGCATGGTCTATGGCGTCTTGCCTAGCGACCCAAATATTTCATTTGAAGCGCATTTTTTTGGAGCGTTATCAGGTGTGGTTTTCGCCTTTCTATATTCGCTGTATCTCAAGTCAATGAAGCGGTTTGGTAAACCAACGCGCTTATCAAAAGGATCGAAAAAATGATTACGAGCTTGTTGAACAAACTTAAATCGTTGTTTGTTTCAAACTCATGTCGACTAAGTAAGGAGGTAGTCACAATTAGTTGGCAAGCCAATTGGACGACTTACTTAAATGAGACAGTCGCTTTTTACAGAACTCTTAGCGAATCAGATAAAACTTTATTTGAAAAGCGTGTACGCCTATTCCTGGAGACTACGCCTGTTGAAGCCGGACAGATTGAAGTAACTGATGAAGACCGCTTGCTTGTTGCTGCCAGTGCAGTGATCCCTGTTTGGGGGTTCCCAGAATGGCATTACTTTAATGTGAAAAAAGTATTTTTATTACCTGCTAGTTTTAATGAACAATTTGAATGTGGTCAGCCTGACTCGCTCATTACGGGCATGGTTGGAACTGGCCCTATGTCTGGAAAATTGGCATTAAGTAAACCTGCTTTGCATCTGGGTTTTTTGAATACTAAAGACAAACAAAATGTAGGCATTCATGAATTTGTTCACCTAGTCGATATGGCAGATGGCGATTGTGATGGCTTTCCTGAGAGATTAAAAAAATACGCCTTTTCAATTCCTTGGTTTGAACTGGTAGAAAGTAAAATAGCGGGAATTGAAAGTAATAGCAGCAATATCAGAGATTATGGCGCTACGAATAAAGCTGAGTTCTTGGCAGTAACATCAGAGTACTTTTTTGAGCGGCCCATGATGATGAAGAAGAAGCACCCAAAACTATATCAAGCACTTTCTGACTTCTACCAGCAAGATGTGTCGAGAATTGCTGATGATATTAAACCGCGTAAAAAGGCGCCATGCCCCTGTGGGAGTGGAAAGCGGTATAAGCATTGCTGTTTGCCTGAAAGTTAAAGTTTGCTAGATAGATGAATTAGAGTCAGCAGATCTTCAGATAATTAACTAGAAAATAAAAAGGACTAAAAATGAATTGCCCACAATGTAAAGGATACCAATTAGAACCAAAAGAACTCGAACCAGGACTAGTCGCAGGAAGCTGCTCTAAGTGTCAGGGAGCTTTAGTTTCATTAATGAATTATCGTTTCTGGGCAGACCAGCAAGAAACTACTAAAGCGAGCGCAGAAGAAACTGACGTTGTCGAAGCTGAAGATAACAAGAAAGCACAGGTTTGCCCTAAATGTTCAAAGCTAATGACTAAGTTTCAAATAGGTGCTGATTCTTCTAATCGCTTAGATTTATGTACAGGCTGTGATGAAGCTTGGTTAGATAATGGTGAATGGAAGCTACTAAAGCAGATGGACCTAGCTGACAAACTGCCTAAGATTTTCACCGACGCATGGCAAAGAAACATCCGTTTAGAAAGGCAGGAAAAAATTCATAAAAACCGATATGAGAAATTACTGGGAGAAGCTGACTTCGTTAAGTTAGATGCATTCAAGCAATGGTTAGATCAGCACCCAGAGCAAGGCCAAATTAAGCAATATTTAATCACTAACTTAGACTCTAAGTAATACATTGAGTATATAAGCAATGAAAGACATTCTGAACAAAGGGCTAAGTAAGATTCAGAAAGCAAAGGGTGAGGCTGTTGATAAGGTGACTGAAAAGTGGGCCTTGGTGACCGAAGTCATCAACGATCTCCCTGTTTTTGTTTCACTCGAAAGATCAAAAAGCGAAGCACTAATTGCTTATGATGAAAAGCATTACTTTGTTGTGCCTTACCGTCTTTCAGAAGTTGGTATTTCTTTACACTCTATGCGAAGTTTGCCTGAAGGAGTGCCTGAAATAAATGCATTACCCAAGCGGCGTATATTCCATTTTCCTAATGAACACGCAGAATATCAAGTACGTGAAATCTTGCTTGAACAGGGTAGGGATATTGTTAGGGCTTCTTCTGGTGATAAGAAACACACGATCGAACAGCTGGCAAATGATATTGATAAACTGGATAAGAAATTAACATATGGAATGTTGTTAGTCGGAGGGGCGGCTGCCTTAGTGAACCCTGTGTTAGGGGTTGGTATCGCCGTGAAGGCGGTGCTGCCCGGTGCTGCAAGTCTAATTAATAAGTATGGTTTACGCCCTGTTGGTGAAAAACTTAGAAAGTCCAACTTGGAAAAGGAATTAAGTGAGGCTGAGAAGAAAATTCTTAGCGAATTTGAGCATGCTACGACTGTACAAGTGATCAACCCAGTACTTCAGGAGTTGGACTTGGCCTTGAATACCGATGAGGCAACTCATGACCCCTTACTTGATTTTGATATGAGCAGTATGGATATTCCAGAGTTGGACGGGGTCCGGTGGCGAGATTTAACAGAGCGCGCCATTTACCATATATACAAGGACTGCCTTAAAGATAAATCCAAACATGTTTCTGCTAACTTAGGGCCAGAGGATTTAAGGTGGTTGTCTTCAATTTTGGCAAATCATTTAGATAAATAGACTTGAGGTTATTCGAAGGAGGGGATTTATGCAGGTATTAAGGGAAGTAGTTGCTGTAATAGCGTTTATCGTAGGTGTTGTATTCATTGTTGATCTTGTCAGTAATGGGTTTGACTCGAAAGGCCTACTCTTCGCTGTGCTATGTTTTGTTGGGGCATATATTGTTTGGCCAAGTAAGAAAAAAGGCCAGAGGGATGAGGGCAATAGCTTCCTTGATATCATTGAAGTGGTTATCGAAGCACCGGTTGAAATATTTATGTGGCTTTTGAGAATTGTTGGTCGTCTTTTAGGGCGCTCTGATCGAAATGGCAGTGGAAGCTGTGGCGGTGATGGCGGAATCGACTTTGATATATGATTTCTGGTCAAAGAAAACCGGTATTCACGTAATGAATTTAGTGGGTAAATAAATGACTGATCAAAATAGAATTGAGTTTTTATTAGCGGAATCTTTTAAAGATGAAAAGTTTTCAAAAGATGAGAAGCATTCTTTACATAGCTTACTAGCGAGTCTTCAAAAACAAGATGAAATGTTGTCCTTTGCTAGAAATAAAGCATTTGACCTATTCAGGATTCATCACGACGAGCATCCAGAGAATTTTGTTTACGGTACAAATTGGCTTGAGCGGGTAGTTAAAACAATTGATAGCGTGAGATGCGAGTTAGCTCCTCATCGATCAACAGCTTACTTTAGCCCTGGAAAAAGTTGCGTAGGTCAGATAACTAACTCAATTACAGCGGCACGTAAGTATATTGAAGTATGTGTGTTTACGATTTCTGATGATCGTATAAGCGAGGCACTTTTGCAGGCACATAAAGCTAAGGTAGATGTTCGAATTGTGAGTGATAATGACAAGTCGAATGACCTTGGGAGCGATATCCATTATCTAGCGAAGCAGGGGGTTCCGGTTAAACTGGATAGAAGTTCATATCACATGCACCATAAGTTCGCGTTGTTTGATCGACGGTTTCTTATTAACGGTAGTTTCAATTGGACACGCAGTGCGTCAACAAGTAACGAAGAAAACATTACTGTTTTATACGACAAACACCTGATAGATACTTTCTCGAATACATTTGAATCGCTTTGGAATGAATGTAAATCGATTTAATAGGTCTTAATAATAAGCTTTAGTCTGCATGATGACTGGTATTGGCACTTTTGAGCAATCAATTGCCACTTTGCTAGCTGAAACTTAAAGGCAAGTTCTGCCACGTTTGTGCCATTCCCGACCACTCGCTATCCAATAATTGAATGACTCGAAATCGCACTAGTAAGGCTATTGATTTTAGGGTTATTCGACGTCTGCGCACACAAATATTCTCTAAGCCCTAGAAGGTGGTGAAGAAGTTGATACTTTATTAGAGACGTTTATAAATAATTACAGTGAGTAGTTGCGATAATATAGAATTACTAGAAAATTAATTTCAAACACAAATAATTGAAGGTACACAAATGCTCAATACCATTGCGGTGATTACAACTATTACGGCAGTTTTTTCTTTTTTAAATTATAAATTTATTAAATTACCCACCACAATAGGCATAATGACAGTCAGCCTTTTGGCCTCGCTATGCCTAATCCTGCTTCAATATCTTGGTGTCTCAGAAGTGACTGATATTGCTAACAGCCTTTCTAAAGCCGTAATTTTCGATGAAGTAGTAATGAATGGTATGTTAAGTTTTCTGCTATTTGCTGGAGCCTTACACGTCAATATAAATGATCTCTCTGAACGAAAATGGCCAATTGCTCTGTTATCCACTTTTGGCGTTTTGATCACTACATTCCTATTCGGGTATGCCAGTTATTATGTAATGCAGGTTATTGGCCTGGATATCCCGTTGATATATTGCTGTGTTTTTGGCTCGCTTATTAGTGCTACAGATCCTATTGCAGTACTTGGAATACTAAAAAAAGCCGGTGCACCAAAGTCATTGAGCATTAAAATCATCGGTGAGAGTCTGTTCAATGATGGAGTGGCTGTTGTTGTCTTTCTCGTGTTGTCGAGTATTGCTATTGGTACAAATGAAGTTACAACTACTGATATTGGCATCTTGTTCGCAGAAGAAGCAATAGGAGGCATTGTCTATGGATTATTGCTGGGCGCTGTAGGTTACTACATGCTTAAAATGGTCGACAATTATCAGGTTGAAATATTACTTACCTTAGCAGTGGTAATAGGGGGTTATGCATTAGCCCAACAAATCCATGTGTCGGGACCGATTGCAATCGTCGTCACGGGGCTCATGATTGGGAACCATGGAAGATTGCTTGCGATGTCCGATACAACGCGAAAGCATCTAGATCAGTTCTGGGAGTTGCTCGACGAGATTCTTAACGCCTTTCTTTTTGTTCTAATTGGAATAGAAGTGCTAGTAATCGATTTCAGTCCTAATGTATTGATTGCAGGTATGGTTCTAATTCCAATACTACTATTAGCACGATTCTTAAGCACTTCACTGCTCTTGGGAGTTCTTAAATTCCGTGAGGAGTTTACTAAGCATACTGAATTATTATTGACCTGGGGAGGTCTGAGGGGAGCAATCTCAGTTGCATTGGCACTATCGCTTCCACCCAGTGAAACAAAAGATATTTTGGTGGGAATTACGTACATTATCGTTGTGTTTTCAATTCTTGTGCAAGGACTCACGATAGGTAAGTTAATCGAATTTTTGCTAAAAAAAGAAGACAAAACCTAATATTTATTTTGATAGATAATACAAAAAGATCGCTAATAGGCGGCCTTTTTATATTGAAGTCATCATTAGGTTAAAGTGTTCGTGTATTGTTGTTCAACTGCCCTAATTATCCTGATTACAATACCACTAAAGCTTTGGCTAGTTGAACCCACCAGCAAAAGCGTTCCCTTTTAGGATTTTGAAAAGAGATGAAAAAGTACACTTTCGTTAATTCAAAAGCGTTCATTTTTACATAGTAAAATCGGGATAATTTTCCTTAGAGCTAAATAATATCAGCTAGATTTAACGCATTCTCGATATCTTGACCATTTAGTATTCGAATAATCTCAACATGCTTTACGGTACACCTAAAGTAAACAGAGTGTGACTTATAAACGCTAAGTCTATATCCCTCTCTAATATTATTAACTTCTGGGTATTGTAAGGGAGCTATAGCGATAGATTCGAAACGATCAACAAGCCCATCAAAATACGAGATAGCAACTGTCTCACCGAAGGTGTCAATCCCGAACTCTAATAACCTTTCTAAATCAACTTCAGCTTCAAGACTTAAAACATATTTACCCATTCAGCTTCCTTGCCAAAACAGATTTTTTAATTTCAGCTGGAGTCTTATTGCTAAATCCACTCTCTTCACCCTGTATCAAGGCGGCTCTTATTGCTTGAACACGTAGGTTGTTTGCATCTAGTTGCTGCTTTTGCCGAATTAAGTCTCGGAGTATTTCACTATCAGATGCATAAAGGCCTTGCTCAATCTGAGACTGTAGCCAGTCATTTTGAATATCTGTCACAGTGATACTTTTTTTAACCATTGGCATAATTATTACCTATCGATTTCGGTAGTATTAAATACTACCACTTGATCGATGATAATCAAAATAGTCCAAAAACGTATATTTTTCGACATTGAGAAAAGGGTCGCTTTGCAGCTCATATCAAGCACTTACTCAGCAACCAGAAAGGTAATCTCCGAATCAACATTGAAAATAAAACATTTAGCAGTGTTATTTGAAACCAGCCCAATATTAAAACCAACGATGAAAGCTGTTCGCTATGATTTTTAGCAAAATAAGACTGTAAGTACTTGATTTCGTTAGTGTGCTTGTAGTGCGTTATAGGCGTACTTGAAAGGTAAGATATATATTAGTATCAATTACTTATCTGGTTCTCACAATAATATTGACATGGTAGGGGTCCTACCAATTATTTGCTGTTAATTCAGTAACTTAAAACCCGATACTTTGATGTCGGGTTTTTGTATGTGGTCGCTAGACCATATTGAGACCATCCGTAGACTATTTAAATTATCCAACTCAATTATTCTGATTAAATTGACCTCTATTTTCTACAAAATAACTCTGTCTGATAGATAGTGTGCCAGTCTGGTGTGCTAGCGTTGTAGCATATTTTTAATAAAGTATTATGTTGGGACTCTGTGTAATTCAGACTAATTCAGCTAGTTAAAAATTCGTGATAACTATTGAAAGCGAGCATTAGCGTCCCCTTTAGCAGTTTCTTAATACCGCTGGTTTTGAGCACAAAAACGCTAGTTTTCGAGATCTACTGTTGAGTCAAAGCTGACGTCTAGCCGTGTTAGTCGCGAGCATTACCTTTCATGAGAAAGCAGACGTCTTGTGATTTAGTTGTAATGAGGTACTCTTTATAACATTCCTTTCAGCACACTTATTTTAACAGCTACACTTTCTCTCTATTATATTGCTATTTTTCTTTCTGCTTATAAGAGATGCCTATTCGTGAAGAAACCAAACCACTTCATTTTGATTTCCGTAATTTATATGATCTTTTCCTGAAGGGATTGTTAATTGATAAATCAGCCTCCAATCAATGGTTATGGCAACGACCCAAGAGTCAATATACAATAGATCGTGTTCGCGTTGACTCATTAGGTGCCTTTGTGGCAAGGCTGACACACTGGAGCATATTCAAAGTATCAGTTAACAAGTCAAGGGACACAATAAATCAACGCCCCTGCTTGAAACAGCTGTATACGGCGATTCAAATCTAGCAAAGTAAATATGCTATGTATTGGTTAATTGGTGTAACTAGATAATCATAAAATTTCCCTTTAATTTAAGGTGCGCAATGGCACACGATATCTTCATAAGTTTTTCATCAAAGGATAAAGCGATAGCTGATGCCATCGTTACAAAAATGGAATCTTCAGCCTTAAGATGTTGGGTGGCACCTCGAGACATTACTCCTGGCCACGACTGGGGTGGCTCCATAGTAGAAGCAATTGAAGAGAGTCGTATTTTTATACTCGTTTTTTCTGAGAGCTCGAATAACTCTGATCAAGTGAAGAGAGAGGTCGAAAGAGCTGTAAGTAAAGGGGTTGTCATACTTCCATTTAGGATTTCCGATGTAAGCCCTTCTAAAAATATGGAGTACTATATTAGTACCACTCATTGGCTAGATGCACTAACTCGTCCGATTGAGAAACACATAGACACATTAGTGGATCACGCAAAAAAAATTGTTAATGTTGAAGTAATAAGTCCACATACAGATGCTGTCGAGCCAAAGCATGTAGAACAGATTTTAAACAACTCGTATAAAAAGCCTCAACCTCTCTTCAAATACCTTATCTTTATCATTCTAGTAATATTTTTATTCCTGGCGAATTCTGTATTTGAGGGGCGGTTTTTTGTTTCTGAGAAAGAGCTAGTATCAATAAGTGAAGACCCTATTTATGGGGGGCATAAAGCCGTTAAGAAGGGCTGTGAAGATAGCCTCTCTTATAATAGCGCTAGGGAAGAAGCCTCTATTCTGAACGGTGGTGCCACTCAAAAACAAAAGCAGCCTGTTGTTATTTGCAAAATATATTTAGACGAACAGCCTAAGCTGGATACAGCTATAAGACTCTACGCAAGATCTTTAGCGGCAGCTGCTCAGTATGAAAAAGCCATCGCTTTTTACATTCGGGCGGCAGAGTTAGGGGACATACATGCAAACCTGGTGCTAGGCTATTATTACTTACACGGAAGAAAGAATGATAGAAAATTGAGCATCACTTACCTTCAGAAAGCTGCAGACTTAAATAGTTTAGAAGCAATAATAGAGCTTGGAAAAACCTATGAGTTAGGCCGTCTTTCGATGCCTGATTACTCAAAAGCAGTACAGTTTTATTCGATAGCATCTGAGAAAGAATCTGCAGAAGGCTATTATAAATTAGCGCAAATGTATCATTTTGGATTAGGCGTGATTGTCGACAAGACCAAAGCACAATACCTTTACAGGAAAGCGCTTGCTTTTGACCATAAACAAGCAGAAGAGGCGTTGAGTGAATTTTCTATAGAAAGGCCCTCGTGGTCTGGCAATGAGGTTCGTTAAATGTGTTTTCTGAGAGTGAATATTAAACTCCAATCCATTTTGCTTATTGCGTTTTCGCTGCTTATTGATAGTAGAACACTATATGCTGGCTTCCAATCTTCACTGCCCACCAAAGGCGTAAAAAGCATTGTAATGGTAGAGAGCGCCCCAGTTCGTAACGATTTCCCCGACGGCCGTATTTTGTACGTTTTACCTAAAGGTGAAAGAATTTATATTGTAGGCTCTAGTGGGGGCGAGTGTGAGATAAAATCAGATGAATGGGGTTCATTGGGCGGACCGGATAGTGGGTCTAGGTCGGTGATTGATTGTCGTTTTTTAGATATTGAAAGCAGAATGCACGCATTGCTTATTGGTGCTGCTGAATACCCTAATCAGCCTTTAGAAGGCCCTAGATTTGATGTTCTTGCAGTCAAAAAATCCCTCATAAGTAAAGGGATTCATCCAAAAAATATTACAGTAATTAATCCAGGAAAAGCAACAAAGGAAAGCATCATGAATGAGCTTTCTGAATTAAAAACGAAAACTAATCCTGGAGATTTTGTTTTTATATATTATTCTGGGCTCGGAACTAGTGCATTCGATTACAATATTCGGCCACCTCTATCAGAAAATTCTGCAGCTATTATTCCCGAAGATGTTGCTTCAGTTAAAACTCGTAAAGAGCTTCTAGAGAAGCTTATAGATGGCCTTAGGGATGTTCAACCCATTATACGAGACCTTGATGTAAATGGTAGGTTTGTATGGTTTGTTCTGGATAGTGAGTACGGAGCCAATTTCCTCGGTGTAGGAAGCACCTTTAAGTACGAAAATGTAGTTTTTATATCGTCGGCTGGTGCTCATGAAAAATCAGCGGAGATACCTCGGCGTATGTTATCTACGTTTCCAACGATTGATAATGAACCTCACGGAGCATTTACAAACACTTTTCTTGAAGCAATCAATGGTCTACTTGATTGTGATGAAGATCAAAACGCCTTAATTTCATATGCCGAATTGAATCGCTGTGTAAGAAGCCGAATGAACGAGAGGGGGTTTAGTCATACGCCAGTAATGTACCCCGAGTTGTCAGAAGACAATGAAGAGCTTTTGTCGCGACCTATTTTTCATTGATAACCGAATGTATTGATACCTAAACTGTAGGATTTAAATCAGTGATTGAGCGAATATGGATTAATTGAGAATATTCGCAAATTAACTTATATCTGCCTTTTTCAAATAAGCTTGAGCTGTAAATTAGAAAGTGGATATATTTTTTTACGAATAAACTTTCGTAGATACTGGATTAACCAGCCTTAATTAAGTCGGCTATACTCGAGAACAGGGTTGAATGATGCCTGTAAATATGATCAAACTCGCACTCCAAAAACTCAGAGCCGAAGTAGCGAAATGAGCCCGTGCCCATTAAACAATAGAATGATAACGAGGCGTTATCTCTGATAGCATGCTGTACAAGGGTATCGGTCTGTTTGATGATGTTAGGAAGCAAACGAGCTGCTTTTTTGTTGTCGGTATAAACGCCACCGTAAGGTAGTCTGAGATACACGCGTATATTCTTATGGAACCAAGCGTAAACGACGGCATAGCTATTAACCCCATGACCCCAAAATCCAAAGATTTTATAGTCATTCAATGTATCTCTCTCATCCATTAATTCCCGTATGTCATTAGCTACTAGATAAGGCGTTTCGCTAGCCCGCTCGTTGCCAAATAGCTTGCTGCCATAACCATCAATTAAAGATAACGTTTCGTGGAATATAGTCAGTTCATCCACTTGTTGTTTAAACTGGTCGTCATACCAAATGGCGAAGTCATTCTTGTCAGACTGATTAATTGCATTGATGTAGTTTTGCATTCGTGGTCTCTAGTTAAAAATTATTGAGAGTATTTGGTCTAGGGGTAGCGGGAATATTTTTTGAAAATAATAGACCAAATAATGGGTTAGTTTTATGAAGCGTTCATTTAAGCTAGCATCAAACGAATTTTAGTATTTTTATGAAGATCAGTAGCTGAATGTAGGATAGCGCTATCTAAATGGTGTTTGTATAAAGTTGCTACAATTATTATTTAATACGCTTTCATTCATGGCGGTTTAACAAAACTATCTTCTTCTCTGGGTTGTAAATTCGTCGTATCATAATTTACTCTAGCCACCAGTGCGAGACACGTACAATTGACAAGCAAACTACTTCCACCATAACTCACCAATGGTAAGGTTAATCCTTTGGTCGGTAGTAATCCCATATTTACACCAATATTAAAAAAGGCTTGCAGCGCAAATAGTAATGCTATTCCCCATACAAAATATGCTTCAAAATGCAGTCCTTTATTTGCGGCTTTTTTTCCGATTACAAATATTCGGTAAACAAGTACGCTGAACAGAATAATAACCGTTAAACTGCCAATTAGGCCAAATTCTTCAGCGATAACAGAGAAAACAAAATCAGTATGAGCTTCAGGTAGAAACTCAAGTTTTTGAATGCTATTCCCTAAACCAAGACCTACAATTGCACCTCTACCATACGCTATCAAAGCGTTAACTAATTGATAGCCTTCGTCGTATGGGAATTTAAATGGGTCGAGAAAAGTGAGTAATCTGATTAAGCGATAAGGTTCCATCCAGATTAATGCGATAATCGCACTAGTACCCGCTATACAAATAATCGAAAACTGAGTTAACTTTACACCGCTTAAAAAAAGCAAACCCATGAACGTAAAGGCGATAACAACGGTAGCTCCAAAATCTGGCTCAGCGAGTAACAAAAATGAAGTGATGATGAGGATAATAATAGGTTTTAAGAATCCCCACCAAGAATGTCTAAGACTTGCAGGGTAACGAGCCAAATAACTGGCTAGGTAAACAACTAGAAACAGCTTAGCTAATTCCGATGGTTGGAAATTGACAGGACCTAAAGATAACCATCGTGTACTGCCATTTATAGTTTTTCCAAGAACGAGTACAACAACCAATAGTAGCCAGGCTACTAATAATAAGTTAATACTATTGTTTTTCCACCAAGAGAGTGAAATGAAGTAAACAGCAAAGGCCACCATCATACTTATCAATAAATAGGCGAAGTGCTTGATCAAATAATAAAAGGGGCTATTTAGGTTTTTTGTCGCTATGTCAATCGTAGATGAAAAGCTCATAATGATACCTATGAGCAAAAGAGAGCAGGCAGCTATTATAAATATAACGTCGATCTTGGGTTGTTTGTTAATGTCTGATAGTTGATTCATATGAAAGCCAAATAAGTTGGTTCTAAGCCTATTGCTCTTTTGTTTCTATATATTTAGTAGACAGAAAAATGATTTTTTCTAAAAAAGATTAACTAGATAATTAAGTTGTTCATTCATAGAGTTCGATCGTAATGAAGAATCTTAGTGTCTTAAAGGGGGAGAGAACTATCCACGTGGTTGTACATAGGAAGATAGTGATGAATAAGCACTTAGCATTTCCATAAAACCATGGGGAAGTTCAGTCTTATGTTTTTCTATCCAGCTCATTAAGTCAGAACTTGAAAAGTCACCAATATGCTGGCTACTTCCCATGAGTTGAGCCAAGGATGCCGCAGACACAGCTTGATAAAACTGTTCAGATGGATCTCGCTGTTTATCATTACTAATGACAATGGTTTTTAAGTGGCTTTGGGTGTCACCGGGTTGTTTGTATCTCAGTTTGATCGTTGCGATTTCAGCTATTTTTGCATCTTGATTATTGTCTGACTTTTCTCCATATTTGAGTGAGTCAATAAAACGGAACTTGCTATCACTCCAGACTATTTCATACAAAGCAGTAACTGATTGACCTGAACCCATATCTCCAGAATCCTTAGTGTCATTATTAAACTCAGCGCTTGTTAAACTTCTATTTTCGTAACCAATTAAACGATATTCGGCGATATGGTCAGGGTTAAACTCGACTTGTATTTTGACGTCTTCAGCGACGTTATAAATACTTCCCAGAAACGAGCTGTTTAGGGTTTTTAGGGCGTTATGATAATTACCAATAAAATGGTATTGGCCATCAGCCTCATTCGACAAGTTTTCTAGTGCAGCGTCATGATATCCATAATTACCCATGCCCAGAATGGTGAGGTCGATATTCAACGCTTTTTGTTTCTTTGCGAAACTAACTAATTCATCCTCTTCCATGCCGACATTCAGATCACCATCGGTAAACATTAAGATTCGATTGTTACTATCTTTTGTCGCATATTGATGTGCTAATTTATAAGCCTGACTCATACCATCGCCCATATTTGTTGAGCCTTTAGCCTCGAGTTTTTCAATTGCATTCAAGATACGCTTATCATCATCGCCTTTGACTCCTTCAACTAGAATTTCATTATTCCCTGAGTAGGTCACAACACTAATGGTATCTCGCTCATCCAATAGCGTTAACGTACTGTTTAAGGCTCGTTTTAGTAATGGAAGTTTCTGAGCCGAGCTCATAGACCCGGAAACATCGATAAGTAGAACTAGGTTTGCAGGGGGACGATCTTCCATGTTGAGTTCGTGAGCATTTAAGCCAATCTGCAATAAGCTGGTTTCTTGATTCCAGGGAGTCGGTCCAATTTGAGTCATTATTGAAATAGGGTCATCAGTGTTTGCTGGTTGCTCGTAACCATAGTTCAGGGCATTAATAAACTCTTCGCTACGTATGGATGATTCAGGAGGCAGTAATCCTCGATCAATATAAGACTTTGCACGGATATAAGATGCGGTATCTACGTCAACACTAAAGGTGGAAAGCGGAGATACTCGCGTGAGTTTGATTGCGCCTTCTCTTTCATCACGATAAGTATTTGTTTGCTCCAAGTCTCTTTGATCAGCACTACTGGGTAAGATGTCATAGAATTTGAAAGAGGCTGCTGTTGGTGCTGAACGCTTTGCAAGTTGTTCAGATCGCTGCGACTTGAGTTTTAGATTGGAAGATGCTTTTTTGCGTTGTTCATAGGCAATACGTCTTTCCTCGGATGAGCCGCTAACTGATTCACTAGCACTTTGATCATGCTGAACTGTGGTGTGTGTACAGGCGATAACTGAAAGCAATATGGCAGTAGAACAAAGTGTTTTATTGATGTTCATGGAAAATCCTTACATAAGATGACGTTGGGCACTGTTTGAAGCGCAAACTAAGCATCCAATGTTTTTAGTACCGAATGTTAGTTACCTTAACTTGATGATATGGCTTAGAGACTTACATACTGCCAGTCAGAAAACGTCGAATAGCCCCATGTATCCGTCACAATGACGCGAAATGACATCGTGCCACTATAGAAATAACCCGTGTAGAACCACCAATCCTGATTCGTAAAAGCATAAGGGATTGTAGTCTTGTAGCCATCAAGGTCTAAGATTTCGTAAGTGATGGAGCTGCCAGAAGCTAAGCTTCCTTTGTAGCTCAAATTGCAGAAGACTTCACCCCAACCGTAGTTATAACAGGCGGGTAGAAAACTAAGCGATGGCGTAGGATTAGAAAAGTCAAAGCTGTTGTCGTAAATTGACCAGTCTTCAGAAACAGAACTACCTTGATCGGAGTTATTACCTGAGTCGGTGGACTGGTCTGGGATTGTGTTATAAATTTCGGTTAGTACTAAAGCGCCATCCTCTTCTTCAAGCACAAATGAACGTGATTGACCTGCAGAAAATATGACTGGCTCTGCGATTTCACCGACCAACTCACCTGTGCGTGTCGTGACTTTTAAGAAATAATCTATATTTGCAGATAACTCATATTCTCCAGTAGTATTACGTGCAAGGTCAGGGCATTGGTTACAGTTGTCATTCAACAAAGGTAGGTCCGTTTGCTGATCAAGTATCTGTACGTTTTGATCAAGCTTTGAAAATAAGAAAAATGTTGCGGTGGTAAAAGAGGGTGACTTCTCTCCGATCGTGATGTGGTAAACAGAACCTTCTGAAACGATATCTTCCCATGTTTGAATTAACTCTAAGTTTGAAGCATTTAAAAAGTTAATATCGGTATAACCATTAGCCGGTACAGCAAAGGGCACGTTACATGCGCCACGATTGATCATGCCATCAATCTTGTTGTCTTGGCTGCCTATGGTAATAGCGATGATGTCATCAGTTTCATTACAAAGTCTTAGTTCACCATAGTTTGTGGTTTCATTACTGCCTCCAAAAGGGCTAAAGGTACCGCCTTCTTTGGCAAGAAAGGCCTTAGACACGACAGGTTCTATATAGCCTTCTTCAAAGTCTTTTAGCTGACTTTCACTAAGAGCGTAAAGCTTTAGCAATGTAGTATCAGAGCCGCCAAATCTTTTAAGGTCAATATTCAATGACAGGTTTTGAACTTTTGTAGAAATGCGTGCGTTATCGCTAAAGTTTGGGTCGGATGAAATATAAATATTTTCACCCGTCTCGTTCACGACCATAAAGTTGCCATTCAAATCATCTCGAGCAGGCGACATCGACTTCAAGCGTTCTGAGGTTGACGATTCAGAATCATCACTATCATCACCTGTACTACAGCCAACCTGAAACCAAGACAGCATGATGATTAAGGTGATAGAGATAAAATTATTCGTAGAGTTTTCCATATGCATAACTTCTCGTTGTTTAGTTATGCATAGGAGATGGATAATTTTTTTATTTTTAAAAATAAAATTTATATAAAGAACTTATTTTTGCAATTCTCTAACTACTCGAAATCCAAAGTTAGGTCGGCTCTGATTGGCAGGGTAAACCGTTTTAGCCGCTAAATGGCTATGGGCCTTGTCAGTTCCGAATGAACCACCCATCAAGAGACTGCTTGTGCAGGTTCCTTTGTCCATAGGTAAGCATGCAGTCCATTCCCATAGGTTACCCACAACATCGTACAAACCGAAGTGGTTGGCATCAAAGCTTCCTACCGGTTGAAGCTTACCATTGCCAATACCCAGACAGCCTCGGCAGCTTGCTTTGTTTTGTGCATTGGGGTCGCTCCAATGTGTCTGAGTATGGTTTCCTGCACGCGCAAAGTATTGCCATTCGTTTACACTAGGCAAGCGGTAGGTTCCGGTCTTATTTGCGGTGATGAGATTAAGCCAAGTGATGTACTCTTGTGCGTCCTGCCAACTAACATTACTGATAGGGTGATGACCTAATTGGTCCTCGTTCGCTAACCAGCGGGTGCAACCACCACGCGCGAAGCAGTCATTCCACTGAGCGACACTAATTTCATAACGTCCAACCCAAAGATCTTGGCTGAGTGCAAAGCTTTTTGTTTGTCCATTTTCAGTGAAGTTGGTAGTGCCCTTATTGACACGCATAAATTGGGGGCATTGAAGGCCTTGTTCGGTGCATCGAGGGTCAACTTCAACGCCTGGTTCAAATGAGCGTAATGCAACCTGGTGTTTAAGTGTGTCAGCCTGACTGGTCGGGTTAGCGCGTTGAGGTATGCCTAAGGGTGAAGGAAAAACAATATCACCTTCGACGAAATCTGGTGGCATTTTGGCAAACTGTGGCGTTTGCTTACCCTCACTTGCTAGTGTGACATGTTCTCTTAGGTATAAAGCTAGTTCGGTGCCGACGATATAACCGTCTTTAAAAAGATCAGCCGCGCCGTTTAAAGCCTCCTCAAACCTTCGCCTGAAAATACTCTCGTCGGGTACTTCCTGATTCTTTGAACCCGAAGCAATAAATAAACGCACAGGCTGGCTCATTAGGCTTTTGATGTTCGCGCCAAGCTTTCCTGAACTTCGCATTGCACGAAATACTGAGCCAGAAAAGCAACTATCGAAGACAAACATAACATGCTTTGATTTAGCTAGTTTGGCTTGTTCAGCGAAGAACTTTATTTCTAATGCTTCAAGTTCAAACAGCTCTGGATATCGACTAGGGTGAGGTGCCGATGCGGGTACGAGGTAGCCAACGTCGGTGCCGTTTACCTCTTTGGTGAAACCATGTCCGGCGTAATAAATAATGAGTTGATTGTTTGGGTCTTGACCATGCTCATCTATAAATTTTGATACAAGCCGCTTAATGTTTTCTGTTGTGTAGGCATCTTCCCCAGAAATTTCTGTAATGTGATAATTGAGCCCAGTTTTACCAAACTTGCTTAGCAAAGACTGCCTGTCTTCCTTAACGCCTTTAAGCTTACTCCAGCCATCGTCATAATCACTGACAGTAATGAGCAGCAAGTGCTTATTTGAATACTCATACGGATTGACCTTTGTAGTCGATGGCTCTCCACGTAACAGAAAGTCTTCATCGTCTTCACTAAGTTCAAGCCCTCGTGATAATGGGTTGGAAAAGTCAGTAGTTGATACCGTCGCTTCGATCGCATATGCATTAATAAAAACGCTAAAGAGTAAGATAAAACAAGATAAGAGTTTCAGTTTGTTATTAGTCATTATCAATGCTCACCTTAAGTTCTATCGTATTAGTCACACCATTAGGGATATGAACGTCAAGCTTAACGTTGCTAATGAACTTTCGTTCAGCAAAATCGAGGCTCTCGTACATTTCAAGTTCATTAGTGGCATTAGCGATTATTTGTAAGGCATCAGTCATTAACTGAGCGCGAAGCCGTCGAGTTGATAACGAATCAAACTCCCACAAAGTAGGCTTCGTAGATGTCAGAAGTACATAAGCTAAATTTGTTTCTTTTGATAGTTCGCTCAAAATAGTCGCTTCAACTAGGGTATCAGCTTTACCCACAATAATTGCTTCGCTTTGTTTTGAATGACGCTGTATTTCTATGATTAGATTATCGATTGAGGCCTTGGCTAGTTTCAGTTCGCTTTGGTTCGTATGCTCATTTTCAGGTGTTGTAGGCGTATCGAACGTTGAAATATCTAAGACAAAGTAATGACGCTTTTTAATCTGCTTACCCATTGAATGTGCGAGCGAGGAAAGTTGTCTGATCATGTCCCGATCTTTTTCACGCGCCGGTTCATCCAAATCTTCCCAAGGGATCATATCAGGGTGTTCTCTATTAGCATCATCACGTGCAGGAGCATAGTTCCAACCTTTTACTATGCGGTTAAACCACCAACGCAAGTGCTCAGCATAAGCAAGTTTTTCAATTTCATTGGCTGAGAATGCATTTTCGTCTTTGTCTGACTCTGTTTCAGCCGATGACACTTTATCGGCTAGGTAAAAACCTTGGTCACGAAGTTTGTAGGCTAAGTGGTCGGTCAGCGTGCGGTTATCGTCTTTAAAGAACTCAGATAGCTGCTCCCAATGTTGCAGTGCAGGGCGGTCGCCAATCTTCTCGCCATCTGCAAGACGCTGGCTTAGGTAATCTTCATGAAGTATGCGTGCACCGCTGTCTAGTTGCTTGAGTGTATCAACGAAATTCGCGATCAAATGCTCACCAGTCATTGAAAGGTCAAAGTACCCTGCAGCAACATAAGGGCTCTGATGAGTGAGTAGGGTACTTTGTTGAATAGCTTCAGTACTCGTAAAAATAATGGGCGGAACGGCCAAACCCAATGAAGTTAATTGTTCTTCCAAGTACATCGCTGCAGAAAGGTTAGCCTGAGCATTACCTAAGCAAAGGTAAATGGCGGTGAAAGGCGAATCGACACAAGATGCTAGTAAGGCTTCCTCGCTAATACGATAGGAATAGGACGATGAGTCAAGCGTGTTAATGTCAACAAAACCCTCTAAGGCCTGTTTATAAGTGTTACTTATTTCATTCAAATTTCGAGGGTTAGAATCTGCCAAACTTAAGGTGTGCGGCTGACCGCTTTTCATATGCGAATAAGCATGTTGCCTGAGAAATTCTTTTAACAAGGCTTCGCCCATATCGCCAAGCCCAAAGATTAAAGCATGTTGATGCTGAGGCTTATCAGCAAATCGAAAACGATCGGGCGCTTTATTGTTCAGAAATATCCGCGCTAAAAATTCATTTAAACCGATTAGCGTGAATGGAATATGAAAGCTGTTTGCCACTTCTTCATAGCGTTGCGTTAGTTGGGTTTTCAGTTGGGTAGAGCGAATACAGGCGACCAGCGCAGGACAACTTTTATCGTCGCTAATCTCTCCATAAAGGCCATTGGTAAAACGCACGTTATCGATGTCATGAGGGTCGATGGCAATAATATGTTGGCACTTCTCTAATAATGATGCGGGGAACTTTGAAAAGGCCGCTTCACTTATCGATAAAAAGCCTTTGCCGGATTGTTTGCTTCGATATTGAGCCTTGTCACCCGAGACTATGCCTTTAAACTGTGATGTTTTTTCAATGTGCAGAACCAAACCATCACGATGACGGCAGTTGTTAAGGATAATGTTTGGAATGGGGCCGTCGCCAAAAACGGCTGTAAAGGTCTGACAATATCGGAGTAAGAATAAAAGTAGAGAGCGGCGAAAAAAACACGCTAAACACTGGATAATAAATAAGGCGGAAAAACTAGGGATGATGTATACGGCTAAAGGTGAGCCGTAAGATATCGGGCTGTTGATTACGCTTTGGCCGACTAACTGTGAAAAGCTATCTTGTAAAACGAGCAGGAAGGTAAAACTAAACTCGCCAGGCGGGGAAGCAGGAATTTGCCAATAGGTGTAAGTAAATACAATTAAAAACGAGACACAAAGCGCAAGCACAGAAAATACTAAGACCCTTGGCCAATGAAGTAAGTATTCCAATACCTGGAATAGGGTTTTAAGCCAGGTAGGGTTTTCAGGATGTTTAGCTGAAGTTTTAGTCATAGTGTTAAGTTATGGTCTTTTTATTTTCTTTTAGAATTAAACATTAGTTTTGTAAAACTATACCTTCTTCTACGTGTAAAGATTAGGGGCCATGGCGGCTAAAATAATTTGGGAATTTTAACTCCATACAAGTTTTGTGGAGGTTTAATCTGAATAAGCTCTAAGTTATGTAATTCAAGCCCCATTATTTCTTTTTGCGCGGAAGCCCACTCTTCCGAGTAGCTTCGAGTTGTGAGTTTCTGGGAAAAATTGAGATCTCTCAAACGGACTGTCTGCTTATCAGATAGGGACATCAATATATTAGTACTATTGGATAAGAATTCCACAAAAAAGGAAGGCCCCCCTAGAGTTGATATGAGTTGCCAGTTAGATGTATTCCAGAGCTTAATCGAACCATCAGTTGAGGTTGAAGCAAGAGTTTGACCATCAGCGGAAAAAGCAATATCAGATACCGGTCCCGTATGCCCGTGAAGAGTTTTTATTTGCTGCTTCGTAGTTAAGTCCCAAATTTTTATGGTGTTATCGTATGATCCCAATGCTAGCGTTTCACCGTCCGGAGAAGGTGAGATTGAAATAACCTGTAGATTGATATTTGAAGTAAGCAGTGTTGGAGTAGCTTTATTATTTATATCTACTAGAATAACTTTACCTGCATAAGTAGAGACGACTATTGTTTGATCATCAAGTAAAATTTTTGCGTCTGATATACTATCGTGCTCTTGAATCTCTAGTGATAGTTGAATTAAGGAGTGAAGAAAATGCCCTTCAGGCATCTTAAAAACTTTAAGACCTTCGTCTTTGTTTGCAGATATCATAAATTGACTATCCGATGTGAATAGTAAGGATTGCGTTTTCCACGGTGCCCACAATTCTTTAATATGCTCCCCTGTAATAGCATCCCATAAATCGATTGATCCGTCTGATCCAGATACAAGGAGTTTTCCGTCAGGTGAAAACTTGAGAGAGGAATCATCACTATCTAGACCTGCTAGTACTTTTAACAGTCGTTTTTGGGATATATCCCAGAGTTGAATAGTCTTATCTTTCAGTCCCAACGCTAGAGTTTGGTCATCTGAAGAAACGGCAACAGTATATATTTCTGCCATAGAGTGTGACCGAGGGGAGATTAAGGACTCGTCTGCTATATTCCATATTTTTACGGTGTTATCGGCTGATGCAGAAACCAGTGTTTTGCCATCAGGAGAGAATTCAATGCTTTCAATAAAACTCGTATGCCCAACTAGGACGGCGCTAAATTCCTTTTTGTTAATATCCCATAATCTAACTGTATTATCCAAGGCTCCCCAGGCGAGGGTATTACTAGTGGGTGAGAATTTAATTTTACTCAAAGGCGCAGCAAGACTTTCATCTATTTCCACAGTACCCATTTCTTTGTTATCAGCGGTACTCCAAAATAAAAGTTCACCTTTATCTAGCCCGAAAACAATCATCCCACCATCTGGAGAAAAACTGATACTCTCTATCGTTTGCTCCGATGTACTTTCAACGAATTCGTCAGTGTCGGGGTGCCAGATAAAAAACGAATTCTCCCCCGTAGTGGCTGCCATAGATTTGCCATCTGGAGAAAAGGCGATATTAGCAACTGCACCATCAAATCCAGATACGCCTAGTGCTTCTTCCTTGCTGTCAAGATTCCATAGTTTAAACGTTTTGTCTTTTGAACCAGAGGCCAAATATTTCCCACCGGGAGAAAAAACCAGCTGAGTTATTTCTTCTGTGTGGCTAGTAATAGTGTGGAGTGTTTCAAGGCTGCTTGTATCCCATAGCTTTATCGTTGTGTCACTCGAACCAGAAGCTAATATTTTTCCATCGGGAGAGAACGAGATACTATTGACTGAATCAGTGTGGCCTGCAAGAGTCGCTAAGGTCTTTCCAGTAGATGCATCCCAAAGCCTTATCGTTGTATCGACTGAACCCGACGCTATCACTTTTCCATCGGGAGAGTAGGTCGCGCTCAATACATCATCAAAATGTCCATTTAATTGAGTGATACTGTTATGATTAGACACATTCCAAAGGCGTACAGTGGTATCAGCTGATCCAGTCACCAGACTTTTTCCATCTGGAGAAAACGTAACACTCCTGACTTCATAAGTATGGCCATCGAGTGTAGCAATTACTTTTCCTTCAGAGATGTTCCATAGCTTTATCGTATTATCGCCAGAGCCTGACACCAGAGTGTTAGCGATTGGTGAAAATGCGAGGCTTAATATTGCGCTTTCATGGCCTTCCAAGGTTGCAATTGTTTCGTGACTCTCGAGGTCCCATAGGCGTATCGTTTTATCATCCGATCCTGCTGCAAGAATTTTGCTATCTGGCGAGAAAACGATACTATTTGCATCACTATTATGATTTTCAAGTGTGGTGGTTAATTGCCTTGTCTTTATATCCCATAAACGAATTGTTTTGTCGGAGGACGACGAGGCAAGAGTTTGACCGTCAGAAGAAAACGCAACATCTAACACTAGGCTTTCGTGTCCTAGAAATGTATCAACAAGTTGGTTGTTAGTGACATCCCATAACCGAATAGTATTATCGTAAGATGCAGAGGCTAGAGTTTTTCCATTTGGAGAATATGCTATGCTCGATACATCATCGGTATGTCCAGCCAGTGAGGTGATAAGCTGCCCATTATCTATGTTCCACAGTCTTACCATTTTACCAGACGCGGAGGAAAGGGAGCGGCCATCGATTGAAAATGCAATACTTGATATTTTTTGGTTATGTCCTTTGATAGTATTGATAAGTTGACCTGTGGCCACATTCCATAGTTTTATTGTGTTATCCGAAGAAGCTGACGCAAGCGTTTGGCCATCCGGTGAAAATGCCACACTGTTAACAGGATCGTCGTGATGAGATTGTGACTTAGAGCTCCAAGCAATAGAGGATGCGTTAATGGAATCAACGAAACTCGCTTTGGCTGAATTTGAAATGGCTCCTTGCTTAAGGTTTGCTGTTGCCGAAGAGTTGAAATACGCGGATTCAATAAATCGATGTTCTTGTTTAGCCTTTTTTGCGCGCTGAATCAAAGCTAAGCCATAATTATGATTCGCCTCGATTAACTGGGTTTCTGCCTTCTCTTGATTTTGTTCTGCTATTTTTAGGTTTTGCCATGCTTTCCATCCCGCAGTGCTAGCAAATACTGCAAGTACCATGGCAACGACTAATCCTAGCTTTGTTCGTTTTGCAACTCTGGCTTGTGCTAGCGCTTGCCGCCTTTGCGCTTCCGCGAGTTTTTTTGCTTCAGCAAGCGCCTTATCACGTTGTTCGTTGTCTTTTCCTATACATGCTTGAAGATAATCTCTATCTGCGGGGTTTAGAAAGTGCTCTAGATCTTCACGTTGTTTTAGTGCTTCTGCATCTTCTAAACGGCCAGCCGTGTGATTCAGCCAATCATCACTTCTTTCATTAGCTTCCCAGTCTCGACTAGCACGTTGTAAGGCTTCAAGGGTCGTTAGTGCGGCGAAGTCTTCTTCTAGCCAGCCTTGTAATAAACCCCACTGTCTTAATAGTGCTTCATGGGCGGGTTCAAGGGTGACTTCTTTAGTTTCTTTATTTACATCTGTTGCCAATAACCGTTGCTCTATTAGGTGCTGTACAATCGGTTGCGCTTCAGCTGGAATTTCACTGAGCTTGGCTATGCGGCGGCGAGATGATTGGGTGTCTGGGTCGATACCGGCTAACCAGGGGATCAGGCCTCGGCGTAATAGTGTTTCTAATGCTTGGCGGTCGTTCGGTAATGCCGGGTCTTGTTGCGCGGCTTTGAACGCCTGTGCGACAGCTGCTTCAATCGCGCCTTCAATCCCTCCCATGTCTACATATTCATCTAGGCGTAAATCTCCATCATCACCGTAATCTAGGTAGAGACGCTCTAGTGTAAACGCTAGAAGAGGCAGGGCATCTTTACTACCGCCTTTATCGATATCTTCCAGTAGCCGCTCGGTGAGTGCGGCTTCTATGACGAGGGGGTGATCACTGTCTTTTAAGCGTGCCGCCGGGCCTTCGATCACTGCTTGAAATGCACCTCTCGGCATCGGTGCCAAACTGAAGGTTTGTTGTTGTACACCTTCCAAAGCTTTGGTTGTTTGCAGTTGTTCATAAGCATCGGAGCGGATGGTGAATAGAATAATTAACGGCAGGGAGGGGTGGGTAGATAAAAAATGAATGAGACTCAGAAAGATTTTGGCTTCTTCTGCTCCTTCACTTTGAAAAAGCTCTTCACCTTGGTCAATCGACAGTATTAAGGTTTGCGTAGTTTGTAGGTCTCCCTCTAAACTTGGCGGGGCGGCCTTTTGCGCGAGCTCGTTTAATGTTGTCGCTAAAGTCTCGGGTTCAGTATCAATTGCATCGCGAAGAGTCTTTCGGTTGATGCCTAATTTGTGAGTCTTACATGCTTTGGTCAGTGAGGCTAACAAGCCATCATCGCCCCAGAGCACCGAGGCTTCTGGACGAACAATCGGCAAGGGTAAAAAGTGACGTTCATCCCGGCTTAGGCGGGGTAAAATTCCCGCACGTAAAAACGAAGATTTACCTGCTCCCGATGCACCTAAAATCGCCAAGAAACGTGGCGGTGGATCTTCTCTTAAACCACGTAAGCGTGCCAAAAGGTCAATGGTTGGTGCTTCGCGGCCAAAGAAAATACCCGCATCTTCCATTTCCAACGGGCGCATACCTCGATAAGGCGGCCGCTTGGCATCATGTGTAGGTGGCCATTCAAAAAAACGTGGGTCTAGGCCTGCTTTTACAAGGCCTGTGCGTAATTGTGCTAAACCCGACTGAGAAAAATGGACGTGCTGTTCGTTACCGGTTTGCGGGTGTTTAGCTTGCAATAGAGCGTGATCGTTACCGGATGCCAAGTTGACCAACTGCCAGGTTTCGGTCAGCTCATCAGGTAATTCGTTTATCGGAATATCTTCAATCAACAAACCGATAATGCGCTTGTTAAGACGATGGGCAAGTCGGAATTCTTTTCTGCACCATTCAGAATCGAGCCATGCTTGGCTCACCAAGAACAACACCGCATCGCATCGATGTGCTGCGTCATGTAGTGCCTTTTCCCATCGTTCACCCGCGGCAATGCCGCGCGTCGGGTCAAGGTCGAGGAATAAATCATCCCAACCTTCTTTCAGTAACCAGTCATGTAGCGCAATCGCTTCGAAGTTGTTCTGGCTGGAGTGGCTGATAAAAAGGTAAGACAAGAAAATGGCTCCGTATAGGCGTGTACAGAATAAGAACTTCTTAAGTACTATCAGACAGATCTTACTATGAGACGCAATCGTTGCCAATCTACAAAGTAATTCTACACATTGATTACTCTTCCACTGTCTTTGTGGGAATAATTAGTTTCTTTTCGGCGTTCTCTATCTCATGCCCATAATGGTGGATTTGAAATAGCTGGCAGTAGCGATCTGACTTACCGCAGATCAGACAGCCATAGCCGTAGTTACCATTTGTGCCACACAATCGATGACCCATGACCGGACCGAGGGTTTGAGCTTGCTCCTCAGCAACTGTGCTAAGAATATGTCGTAAATGTTTCTCAAACTCAGGTTCTAAGTTTTGCTTTATACCAGCTTGATCTGCTTGCCATTGGGGCACGCTTAAGCCATTGTTGCTGAGTTCATGGGCGATGGTATCTGTCATTACCAACCCAGAGAGAATGATGTGTTCTGGCACTACAGGAAGCAGCTCGCGGGTGAGACGCCACATTAAGTCTTCATCAAACCACTCCTTAGTGAGCGGGCGAAGATACCAGGTACACGGAATGTCGAGAGCGACCAGATCCTTTATCAGCTGTATGCGACGTTCAATTGATACCACTTCGTAACCAGGTTTAAGCGGCGGCAAGCTAACAAATACAGTCGGACGAAGCTTAGGATATTTGTCGAACAGCTTCTTGATATTAACCAAATAATCATAACCAGGATGATATTTAGTAGTGATGTAAATCATGTTATTGGCACCGAGCATACCAAGAGTCTTAAAGATATCGACGACACGTTGCTGGTGTGGTTCGATAAACGGGTCAGAGTAATCACAAAGCGAAATAGGAAAGCCAGCTGTACCTTCTTTTGTTTCAAGAATCTTCTCAAGCGCAAAGTCGAGTAAGTGGCTAGGTAAGTCCAAACCATCGAACCGTTCAGGGTGGTGATGCCATTCGTCATCTTCATGGCAAACACAATATGCACATGCAAGTGGGCAGCGATTTTTCTTATCAGGCAAGAAGGGGTTTAAGCTAAAATACTTAATTGCACGCTGTTCATCGGGCATACCTAAAATTGGAAAATTCCGATAAAAATACTGGCTGTCTTTATGGCTAATGCTATTTCTCAATTTATAGTCTTTCATTTTTTCCATCTTTGAATTTGTAATACATATACAGACGGACAAATAGACTTTTTATAAATTCTTATATGCTACGTATCGATGGTTATACAACCTGAATAATATCAATTCGTGACTTCTGGTAAGTTTGGGTTGATGTGGTATGCTTCAATTCGCTACTTCGTAAGGCTTGCTTTTATAGAGATAGTTACTAGGTTTTCGGACCGATCGATAAAAATAAGAATAATATGCCCTTAATTTATAGTGCTCTAAATAAAAAGAAGCTTTCAATGTTTGGTAGGTTATTCGTCTATTCTTCTGGCGTAATACCTGAAGACTCGACAATGAATTGTAAGGAGTAGCAATGTATATCGCATCGTATGAACTGGATGATAGTGAAATATTTCAGATTCTAACTAAGATTCAACCTTCGAATCCCTGTGTTGCTGAGACCTATAGGGTACTCACTGCGACTGTATTACAGGTAATGAAGAGTTTAGCGCTTAGTGCCGGAATAAGAGTGATTGTTGACGGTAGAGTGTCTTTTCTATTGCTTTGCACTGTACATTCGAATTCAACAGTTCAGTTAAAATCTGAATTAATGACTTTGCAAAGGGAGCTTGAAGGGCTTGCTGATCTTAAATTTTCTGAACATTCAGATGAGCATGATGGGATGCTTTCCGAAGGCGTTGAGACACACTTTCGGATAACGCCGAGCAACTATAAGGTGAATGATTGGGAGGTTGCAACAAATTTCAAGGTCGCCCCTTTTATGAAATATTTGATCAACGTTGCACAAAATCAACAAGAAAAGATGTGTTATCAATGGCAAGTAAGTCACTTGGATAATGCTGAGTCGTGCGGTCGTGCAGCAAAGAAACGAGTGCTACGCTTTGAAGATGAAGTGTCATATATTCCGCCAAAGCTATTAACGTTGGAGCAAGATCTAGCGAACAAATTGAATGCAGGTCGATTCATTTTTGAGGAAGTATTCTCAATAAGCGAAACATTTCAAGATTATGCTAAATCTTATTTACAAGATGAATTTGATACCACATTGTCTAAGTATGGGTTTTATGACTTACCTCTGCTTGAAGATGATTTAGCTGAAGATACTTTACTATTGGGGTTACCGCTAAGTCATTTACATGAGTTCGATCTGGTCGACTTGATGGGTATGTCTCTAACTCGTGATGATTTAAACATTGCTATCAACGATTTAATTCCAAACATGAATCAAGCGCTTTACTTATCGAGTTCAAAGGACTTAGATGGATCGTCTTTTGAGGTTTTCGTTAGTTATTCCTCTCGAAATAGAAATGAGTCTCTGGCGTTGTGTCATGGCTTGGAAGAAGCAGGCATAAAATGTTGGATCGCACCAAGGGATATATTAAGTGGTGAGTCTTATCCCGCGGCGATTATGCGCGGAATAAAAGAAGTAAAAGTGGTTGTTCTTGTGTTTTCTGAGCACTCAAATTCATCGCAGCATGTACACCGAGAAATTGAACGTTCGGTCAGTTTGGGTAAGATTATCATACCGTTCAAAATTGAAGAGGCCGGTATGTCTAATGATATGGAGTATCTGATTAGTGCTTGCCATTGGCTGGATGCCGTCAATCCGCCACTTGAGCAGCATATTGAAATTCTAAAAAATAATATCGAAAAACTAATTTCAGTTTAGTCAGCGGTTAACAACTTTAAAATAAAATACTAGGAGAAATTTGAATGGAGACAGTTTACGAGCTCAAGTACGCTTTCGATACGATGTATTTGCTTTTTGCTAGTATGATCGCAATGGGTGCTACATTCGGAATTATGAGCTTAGGTGGTCAAGTTGCAAAATCTATTTTAGCGATAGCAACTGGCGTCGTAGTTTTTACCACAATCGGTTATAGCTTTTCTTTGGAGGATGGTGAATTGCTTCTTCATAGCTTGAATGACGTGGATAAAGATTCTGTTATTTCTGGGTACGTTAGTGATGGAGAAAACGCATATTCTGAAGCGATGTTTTTTTTATTATCCTGTGTTGGTATGAGCATCTCCCTTTCAATTGCAGCCCTTGGTTTTACAAAGTCTTTGAATAGTTTTGGTGTTGTTCTAATGTCTTCCGTTTTTGCTGGAGTCATTTTTCCCATTATTTTTGGAATAATTTGGGGCGGAAACCCTTTCTTCAGCACGATAATGGAGTCTTTTGAATTTTCCGATTTTGGTGGTGGGACTGTTATTTTCCTTGTTGGAGGCTGTGCAGCATTTACAGGACTATTAATGAATCGTAGTTCAGAGCTAGATAACGCTTCAAAAGATACCGGTTTTTCAATGGGGATGTTTGGACTTTGGCTTGGCGTAGTTGCTTATGGCGTACTGAGTAATCTAATTGCGTCTGATATCGAACAAGCTCATTCAGTATCTGTTATTGCAGTGAATATTTTTACTGCAGGCGGGGTTGGGATGTTGGTTTGCGGTCTACTTTTTTCAATGTCATCGCAGGAAAGCGATGCTCTGCAATTAGGTTTAATTTGTGGCTTGGTTAGCGCGAGTGCCGCGATTCTATCGAATCCTGCTGTTGATATATTAACGACATGTATTTTGAGTGGTTCAATTGCGTTTGCTGCTTTCCTTTTTCATCAATTTTGTACCAATGCTTGGGGGCTTGATATCAACCCGGTTGTGAGTGGTTCGCTGGTTGGTGGAGCACTAGGTTCTTTGTGCGTTCCCTTTCAGGATTCTTACATCTCCTTTGAATGGCAATTTTGGGGGGTTGGCATAACCATTGTTGTTGTGTTTTTTGGATCATATCTATCAATGAAAACTATTAACAAAATAATAGGGAAGGCTGACCTGAACGCTCGTCATTCGTCCACCGATTTTTTCGGGTAATTTAGTATAAGGATTAACTCATGAGTGAACAGTTGATGGATGCAAGACCGAGAATTAGGGTCAATGATGAAACGATATTTCAGCGAATGGAAAATGCAAGGGATAGTGTTTATGACTTGTTTCAGACTGAGCTGAATAAATGCGGAATTATTGGCGAAGTTACTAAATCAGTACCCTTTGATTATGATACCTGGGTCTTAGTAAGGCTATGGCGTCCTGAAGATGGTTGCGATGAAAGGACGTTTCGAGGGCAAGCCAAAATTAAATTTACTGCTCACCCAGGGCATCGTCACGCTATTACGATGATTGTGGGTGTAGAGTCGAGAGGCAGGAGGAAATTCATACATCGCGTTATTAATTTTAGCGCCAGAGATGCACTAAATATTGTTAATTACCTGTCAGACCCTAAGAAAAAATTGAGTAAATCTAGTTTTTCACGATATGGTTTAGTGTTTGATCGCAACAAAGCAAAAAAATATCCCGGAGCATTCTCGCTTGGCCTGATAACCAAGTTATATATATTTATGCCGTTTATATTGGGAGGAGGAGGGTATTTATTTAGTCCCCCATTAGGTGCCATTGTATTTGTTTTGTTGGTTGCTGCTGCGATAAAACTGTATAGAGGGCAGGGGCAGATTATTGTTTCTACCGGTCGACCAGAACAGAACCCTCGAGACTTGATTCGAATGGATTCATGGCAAGCAGTCATTGTTGACTTTGGTAGTTATGCTGATCAGGTTAAGAATGAAGTAAAGAGTGAACTTATTAACGGAAGGCATGAAAGTGCAATTATTGATGAAGAAGAAGTTGCATACTTAGGGCCTTTTGGCAAATCAGAACGAATACAGTTGGTTGTCAATTTTCGACGAGCGATCGCTTTTATCGAGATTCATCAGTATGGAAATGACCTTTATATTGATTGGGAAGCTTATCTAAATCTAGGTGTATGGTCTGAAATCGATTCAGGCGTTGGCTATGAACAAAGTACAAAAAACCGAGTGATTTATAAAGACCTTATTCGGGATTTGGAAGCACTGAATGAATATGACCTTTCAGATGCCAATTTTTTGATTGAATGGGTTCACGCATCTCAGGTCAAGGTACTTAAGCGTCTTCAAAAAGAGAAAATAATTGATCAGGAGTTTGATTTCAAGATACAGCGCAGCGATCGGTCAAAAGTATTAGAAGATGGGCAAGATGTTCAAAAAAGGCGAAAGACGATAAAGCGCAAAGGATAAGCTGGTGACCTAGTTTTTTCATTGTTTATTGCTTGGTCGAAAAAAGACATTTTATAGCCCTGTTTGGCTCATCTATAAGATGATGGATTCTGGTAAATTTTTAACTCCAATATCGAAGCAGAAAATGCGTCTATCACGGATTTAGGCGCATTTTGGTGGTAAGAAAATGTAACTACAATACCAAGCTGTGCGGTATTAGTCGCGAGGTAACGAGTATAGTAACCAGGTACTTCAGATTCAAAATGAAGCCCGTCTATCCAAAAGTAATTTCCTATCTGCTTCTCTTCAACAGAAATGACATCAGAGTGAATTATTTCTCCGTTAGGTGTTTGGTATTCCTTATCGCTTGCCAAATATGTTTTATAGGTTTGAAGGTTATCTTCGGTATTTCTATATTTCACTGCAAAAATAATGATGGCATTGTGAGGTTCTTTTGCAGTTGAGTTGCACAATGTCTCTCGTCCACTTTCCTCGCAATACCAATTATCTGGCAATGAAAATTCAAAATGTTTTGTACGGTGGTAGTTAGGCGGGGTAGGGATAAGCATGAGGGCAATCACTACGCCAGTGGCGATTAAAAGACACAAAGAAAGTAATAGAGACATCCAAAACGTTGGTGACTTAATGATAAAATTCATCAGAACGCCTCAATTAGCTCATCAAGTTGATTGATATCCATATCTAGCTGCTCTAATGCTTCAATAGATAAGTCTGGCGTTGCACGTAAACGAATGAGCAACTGGCGCGCTTTCTTGAAGTTTGTTAGTGCTGCTGTTAATTCATTGACTGCTTTTTTTACAAGCCCCATCATTAATAAAATCTCGGTCTTCTGATAGGTAATCTCAGCACTTTTTGGATACGCCGCTTCCAACGAGTTGATATTGCTTAAAGCGTCAGTTGCATAATTAAACGCGTTTTCTCTGTCATTTAAATGCGTTAACTGTAACCAAGCAAAGAGTCTTTGGAGTTCAGCCAGTTGTGTCTTGGCGACGTTAAATTCATCATAAGCAAAAGAGTCAGACTGCTTCTGGCGTAGTGCGATAGTATTTACCAGCAGGTCCTGTAATTCAGACCAATTATTCTGTTCTTCCAGTAGACCTTCATACCACCAAAAACCACTCTCATTGGCTTCTCGGATGTAATCCTGTTCGGGTATAGCTTCACCTGCTTCGTTTGTTATCTTGTTAAGCAGGACTAAGGTCTGTGCTTCTGCGCCTCCATGCATCTCTTGAAATTCAAGCATTGCTAGTAAGGTACGAATATAAGCTTGTACCATATTCTGATTCGCAGGTATGTTTGCCTTGCTAGCACTGTAATGTTGAGCCAACTCAATAAGCCATGTCTTTATGTCTTTTAAAGCTGTGTTTGGCGACTCAATTTGAAGTCGAGATTTTGCCTGCTCAGCGATACAAATAGACTGACTGAGAAAATCGATATTATGAGAGTTGGAGGCAAGGCCTTGTTGTAAATCACATTGTGCCAATAGCATGCTCTCTCTGCTCATTTCAATATCAGAGTCTTCAGCCAGTGTATCGGTATCTTGTATAAGCCCCCCAATCGCAAAGACACTTTTTGAGATAGCAAGGTTGGCCTGGTGATATTGCCATAATGCAAACGAAGCGAATATCGTAGCGAAAATAACCGAACCGGCTCCCACACCACTTAATAAAGCTATACGGTTCTTTTTAGCTTTTTCTTCACGACGAATAATTTCGTCAAAGGTAACGCCCAGCAAACCTGCGACGACCTTAGCGACGGCTCGGTTTTTACCATCGCCTTGGTCACGAGCATCGGGGGCGATGGGTTCAGCCTCTTCATCGGTTAGCTGGCCCTCTTTGTCGACAATGAATTTAACCGTATCTGGGAAACACTCATTTTGAGGGTCTCCCGGTTCACCTGAATAAATGACAGGAATCACTTTGTCTGCTTTACCCATGGTTTTAAAGAGTCGTATTTCTTCCGAAACGTAAATGCTATTAGCAGAATTAGGAGAGCAAACTACGACAAGAAAGTCGGAAGCTTGTAGGGCATCAAGCGTTGCTTGTTTAAGGGAATGACCACCAGAAAAATCATCCCGATCTCGAAATACAGGACGTAGATTATTTGGGACCGTTCCCCAGAGACCATCTCGCGTCGAAATATCGGTGGGGACCTTCCAGTTCTCAATCTGTTTGTGGAGCCACTTGGCAAAGGCTTCATCTTTATGACTGTAGGAGATGAATGCTTTGTAGTTTTTAATCACGAAGGTTTCGCCTTTATACTTTACCGAATGTGTTATTTAAGAATAACTTAGACTTAGGCAGTATATAAGTTTTAGTTGCCATCTCAGGCAGCTTTAATATTTTATTGCTTTGTTCTGTGTTTCTCTTTCTCTTTCTCTTTCTCTTTCTCTTTCTATTTACTCATAAACTCGGGCTTTTGTTTGTGCATTTATCGACTTAACTGTGCGCAGCCTTTTCTTGTTTCAGTACACGCTGTATAAAGGCCAGAGTCGGATTAACTATAATGTTTTTTAGGAGATGAGTTGGTTTAGGTAATATAGACAGTGATTATGACCATGAACTAGTCCGATATTTTCTCTTCATCAGCAAAAGTAGGCAAAGAAAGAAAGGCTTCAACTATTCCATTTTTTAGCTGATTATTTCCCGTCATACTGATCGCACTTCGAGTGCGTTTGATTCCATCGGTGACGCTGTCAGCAATTAGGTGATAGCCACTAAATTCGTCCCAAGTGCTTTTAGAAAGCGAAGACTTTAAGTCTATATTGCCAGCGATAAGCTGCAGGTGTTCTACTCCGAATGGTGGTTGAAGAGTGAACTCACCGATGTTGACCCACTTGTTCACATCTGATGAATTTATGTGCCCGATAAATGACCCTGTTTCAATCTCAATCAAATAAGACTTCTCAGTGCTAATATTATGAGCTACCAAATAGTAGTACCCAGGCTCATTCATTTTAATAGTTAATGCGATTTCTTGGCCTCTGGAAAAGGTGTTGGAAACGGGGATGTTATTAATTCTAAACTGAAGTTTCAAACTGGAGTTTGAGGGGAGGCTGTCATTTATGAGTTGATCCATTTCAGGATTTAGGGGTGCAGTCCGATAGTCTTTGTAACTTTCAGAGCTTAAAAATGCAATGTTTGATTTAATGGTAGTCCCTCTTTGATCGATAAGGGAATACCTTGCTATCAACCCTCCTTCAACTGTGTAATAAGTGCCGGTATACCAGAATTTTGTGTTTGTTTTTTTTATTCCACGAGTTCTTTTATTTGTTGAATTAATGTGTTTTGTTAATTGGTTATGCAACTTGTTTGAAAATGGCGTGATCTCATGGGATTTGTCCGTTGTTATTGGTAGGATTAATATATTCTCTTCATTAATTCCTCGGCTTAGTTGATCTACTGCTTGATCAAAGGACAAAGCCTTTTTTTGATTGGCAATTAATCTTTTTTCTGTTTCTTGTTTGACATCCGAAAAAGAAATCTCATCATGAAATGTGCCGCTAAGCAACTTATGCACGGTTTGTAATTTAGCATGTTGTTCTATCGAACCTAGAACTATAGAAAGCATCAAATTGTCATCTTGATTTTTTTCAGTTTTTATATTCATTTTTTGTATTTCAGACTGGATAGTGGTAATGGCTTGTTTATACGCCATAATGGCGTATTCCTTATCCAATTTTGCTGAAAAATAAAGTACATCAAGAGGCGAGGACTGCCTAGAGTACAAGTAACCTAAGTGTGGGACGGAAAAAATTGAACTTATAATTGATATTCTATTGTCTTTCGTTATTCCGTAGTTGTACTTGACTGGTGATCTATTAATTTTATCAAATATTTGTTCCGAGAGAGCATCGGCAGCTTCTTGTTTAGCTTGATTCTCGTTATTACCATAACCATAACCTAGGGCGTCATAAATTGATGTTTCTCTTTCATTTTTTGTCGTGACGTTATCTTGGGTATGATGATCGAAATAGAATGTTTGGTTATTGTCAGTTGCTGGAAATGGCTGTTTGGTATTTATAAATTGAGTCGACCCAGTAGTTTGATTGAGTGCCAAATCTATTTGATTATCTGCTAGGTCATTTTCCTTTTGAAATTCAGGTAGTGTTTGAATTTGTCTTTCAAACAATGGGGATAGTAATGCACCCAAGATTTCATTTTGCTTCCCTGATGACAGGACTTCTTGTGCTTGGTCGAAATCACCCCGAACCATATGACTTGTTATAGTGTCTAGCTCAGAAATCAATTCAGGGGAGAAATAACCTTCACGCAGAAGCTCCTCTAAGTTCGAGGAGAATTCAGTAAATAGATATTCTTTATCAGGGTTCGTATTGGCGAGTTTACTGATATTTTCAAGAAGTGATCTGCTCAGTATTTCAGCGTTCTGATTTTGTGTATAGCGACGATCTAAAATAAACCAGGTGGATCCGATGACAACCAAAGTTAAAAGAAATACAAGTGATCTTGTCGCTGCTCGTTTTCCAAAAGATTTACCAGTATAATTTTTTGCTGGCTTTTTTATCTCCTGCAAAAGCTCTAGTAAACCATTTTCTGAAAGACCTTGAAACGCATCGATCCAATTTGGCAAGCGTAAAAAATATTCGAATGCATCTGGTAAATCGGTGTTATCTGTACGTATGCAGATAAGGTGTTTGTCATGGCTTGCTGCGTATTCAACTTCCCTGAGAACATGAGTTGAAGATAGACTATGTTTAGATATGACTACAATAACGGTGGACGTTTTTTTTAATGCAGAAATAATTTCTTTTGAATAGGTTCTGGAAACTGATATATCACGAGAAGAGTACCAGCACTGAACTTCATAGGATTCCAATCTATTTAATAAATCTTCGCAAAACTTATTGTCTTTGCTGGAATGTGAGATGAAAATATTTTTTTGTGATTTGAATTCCACTTAAACACTCCGATCAGAAATCCTACATTGGATCATCTAAAGGATTTATATCAGAAATCTAATTTGTTAAATAGAATAAATTGAAATAATGCTCCTGTTAGAATACATAATCATACTTGACGTATTTTAAAATACGGTCTGTCGGAAGCGATGAATTAATGGAAGACTAAACTTGATTAACCCACTTTCTGTATTTTGACTTTATGCATAAATGGATTGACTGTGGGAAAGACACTATCAATCTTTATGAATTATTCTTTTTAAATTTTTCTCCTTGTCTGTCTAAAGAAGTATCAACTGGATTTAGTATTCGGTTTATCTATAACTTTAAAGAGGCAAGACAATGAAAAAGAAAATCTTAACAGTGTTGATTAGTTTAGTCATGAGTCAACAGGCTTTCGCAGCATGGCAGTGTGGGGCAGTTAGCGGTCAGGGTGCATGGTCAGATTCCGGGGTATTTTATTCAAAAAATCAAGCAAAACAGGATGCTCTTCAACGTTGTAACTGGAACCGAAATTATGGTGAGGCGTATTGTGTGATCAATTACTGTAATTGGCTTTAGTGGAAGGGGAGCCAGCTAAGTTTTTACTTGGCAGGCTCATGAATCTAGTGCACTGGCAAATACAGAACAGGCAACCTTCTTCACTCCGTCTTATCTAAAATCGCCAATTATCATTGGTTTAATATTGTTCTTATTGAAATCAAATAAGCTGGGTTTTTGAATGTAGCGAAGGTCGACGGTTTTTTCTTCATCGTCGACAAGCGTGACACCACGATCTGCATCGATGCTTTTATTACCACTTAACAATGAAGCATGTAATTCGGGAACACGCGCCATCGTATAAGAAAGCAGTTCGCTGCTGTTTAGAAGGCTATCTTTGGGCCATTGGTCTGCATCTTTATTCAATAGTCCTTCGACAATCAGGCTGTAGGTTAATAAACCGTGTTTCAGTTCAGGGCTTTCAAGCGCGACCGCTTCTTCTTCGCTTGCTGCAAGGATTTTCATGCCTTTGTTGTAGGCGAGCTGGCCTAAGCCTCGGCTTCCCATTGGGCCGGGTTTAAAGCCGGAACCGCTAACACTGGCAGAAGAGTTGCAAGCGTCGATAATAAATATGAACTCACCGGCATCAATATCTCGGAGTGCACGGTCTAGCTCTGTGCTTTGTATGGTTTTATTCAGCAAAGTATCGCTAATCTTACGAGAGCTGCCGGTGCCGATATCCCAAGGGAAGAGGTGAAAGCTGCCATTGTCTGACGCAAAACCATGACCGGCAAATGAAACAACGACTAAGTCATCGGGCGTAACCTCGTCGATGAAGGCGCTGTTGGGTATATTGTTTTTTAGTTTAGCGGGCACTTCACGACCGCTTAAGAGATCAAATGTTGCCAATATGCGTTCCTTAGTGGGTTGGTGGGCTGAGGTTTTTTCGCTGATAAGAGGCACTTCGATCACTGATTGATATTTATTTGTTTGTGCCAGATTTTGCGTGATTGAGTCCAAAATTACCTGTGCATCGGCGCTCGCATAGTCGAGGTTCCAACTGGGGTTTTCATATTCATTGACGCCAATTGCGACAATATATGCTTTGGGCTTCCTCTTTTTAGATTCACGTTCGGGCTTAAAGGTAATTTCACTATTTGGGCTTTTGATACCGTCTTCATTGAATACATAAGCGGTGAAATTAAATGTCTCATTGTGTGAATAGCTTGGTAATTTAAGACCGGTTAACACATGCTGAACAGTCTCTCCGGCTTTGAGATTTTCTTGATCAGACAGATCCTTATATGCGACCTGTTTACCATTTCTGAATAGTCGAGCCTCTCTGAGTCCTGATATTTGGGTGACGAGGTCTCCTTGTTTTCTGATTGTTTCTTCGGTGTTGGTGATATCGACGGTAAGTGAATACGAGCCTGTTTCTGGATCTTGTACAATTGATTTGATGGCAATCGCTGGCTGAACTCGATTCAGCTCTAATAGATCAATGGCCTTGCCAAATTCTTCACCTTGTAGAATCCGGGGAAGCAGTCTGGGTTCGAAATATTCGTTCAGAAATACTTCAATGGGAAGTCCTGTTAGCGGGGCGTCGTCAGCAACCCACGCTGCGTAGGGAATGTTGCCGGGGGTATCGCTGTCATATCGCCCTGAATTCTCATACGTCACCCACGAGTTGTCGGGGTAAAGCTTGGTGGTGGCAATTATTTGTTGCTTCTTAAGGTCTACTATTCTGAATACACCATTTCCATGAACGACCAAAGCATGCTTTTCGCTTATAAAGTCGACAAATTGGATCAAAGAATCATGATCCGTTAAAGTTTCTGGGGGCGAATAATCAAATAGTTTTTTCAGGTCTGAATCATAAAAAGCCCCATTAGCGTATAAATAACGTTTATCTTTTGACCATTCTGCGGAGCTGAGGTCAGCGAAGTTGACAGTAAAAGGTGTTTCTTTCTTAAAAGACACTTCGATAATTCCATCTGAAGTGTTTAAGTTTTTCTTAATGTATTTACTTGGAAGAGGTTTAATTTCTTCTACTTCCTTAGACGGCGATTTACCCGCGTAGTCCCAGTGTTGTATGGCTTGCTTAACAGAAATCACCTCAGTACTACAATAAGGTGAGCAAATGGTTTTAGTTTCATTCTCTTTCATGGTGACGGTTTTAAATGTTTCGTTAGCAGAATCTATCTGCAAGCTTGTTAGGTCGCTATATTTTGGTTTAACACTTGATATATAGGCACCATTAAAAGTATGACGTAAAACCAGTCTTCCGTCATTGTGAAACAGGCCAACAACGCTACCGTCTTCAGACAGCGTTAGATATTTAATTTGAGCATAGCTTTCGATTGGCGCTGCTATTTTTCCAGTCTCGAGATTATAGGTACGCAAGGTGTTTTCTTGGGTGAAGGCGATGATTTTTTTGTCACCGCTAATCGTTGCTAAAGACGATAAACCTGTTTGTTTACTAAGTGTTGGTTTTCTATTCTCGATTTTCGATATGAATGTTATGGGGTTTAGGTTAGTGACTTGTTCTGAGGTAAGACTAAATTCCTGACAGTTCGAACGGCTTAACCTTGCTTGAAGTGATTCTCCTGATAATTTTTCTGCGAAAACGTTTAAGCTAGTCTGATCAAAACTGAGGTGAGACAGGTCATTAAATTTGGTGACAACACAGCCTAAATTTTCTTTTGATTTAGTGTCATATATATGGACCTGGTTATTGTTTTGGTATGCAGCCCACCTTCTGTTTTCACTATAAATAATCTTACGCAAAGGTTCTTCATCATAACTATCTCCTGGTGCTTCTTTAGTCTCAAAATAGTTAATTGAATTAGATTGGTGATCTAAGCTAATCAGATGTGTTTTATTTCCATGTAGCGTATATTTATCGTTAAACGCGATGACTGTACGGCCGTATGGGTCAAAAGGTAAGAACATAGGGTGTTCATCTTGTTTTCCGAGTAAAAACAAATGATTCGGGTCAAGGTTTGACCGGTAAATAATGTCTTCTTTAGTTTCAGATTGATCAAGAATTTGGCAATCATCAATACGATTCGTTGGGCTGCTGGTCTCTAGATCCCAGTTGATGCAATAAAATTTTGATCGATAGTAATCGTTTTGAGCGACCCGGTAGCTCGCCTGAACTCTTGTGTTGGTTTTGTCAAAATATGCTTTTTCAACCCAGCCAGTATCTGAGTGTAAAGAGTGCAGCAATTGGCCTGTTTTGGTATCCCAAACTTTTGCTTGCTGCCCGCCGGTCAATAGCTTTTCTCCATCATTAGAGAAGTCGAGATGTCGAACGCGAAGAGTGAAGTCTTGAATTAAAGGTCCAACTTTACCAGTGGCTATATTCTGTAGCTGAACGCTGTCTTCATCAAGGCTAACAGCAAGTGAGTCACCAGAGGGCGATAAAGCTGCGGTGCGAATCTCACCTTCAAATTTAGTTGAATAAATAAGTTTTCGGTCGGGGATTGACCACACCTTAAGTGTATTGATGGCCCAACTAATAACTCGATTTCCTGGCCCATTAATATTTAAGCCCGTAACGTATTGATCGTATTTGGGGTCGATAAACTTACCCAGTTCTTTCCCATTTTTGATATCCCACAGTTTTAACTGTTGTCTTTTAGAAGACGCGGTGACGGCGTACTTGCCGTGAATATCCATAGCATCGATAAAATGCCGGTCGTCATAGTTGATGGCCATATAGTCGTGTTTTTCGGGTTGATCTGAGTTCAGAATACGAATTAACTTGTGGTCTTCATGGCCTGTTAATACATGTTTCCCGTTAGGGCTTACGGCTACAATTTTGTGATTTGGGTCATCGATATTGACATGGCTGTACATTAATCGCTTGGCCGAGTTTGTAGTGAGATCGGCAACATAAACGCCTTCATTCCAGCATTCAAAAACTATTTTATTGTCAGGAAGTGAATGTAACGAGCCTGATAAACTGTTTGTAAGGCAGCTCTCACCACCGAAAGCTCTATTTTCTTTAAGTGTGTGTGCGTTGAGAAAGGGGGTATATTGTTTTACTGTAGATAGGTCTTTGCTATTAAGGATAGAAACCTTGGCATTAGAATCAATTTCTATCAATGAGGTATTGTCAAACTTCTTAAGACCTCTGGTGCCTGTTTCTTGAGTGCTTTCTCTGGTACTGACTAAGATATTCGCGCTTAAATCCCATTTCTCACTGAGCCATTTTTGATTTCGCTTATCGACGCCACTAAGCACAAGATGGTTATCGTCAATGCCGAGTATGTGTCTTGGGTCAGAAATAGCTGTGCTTCTGAAGTTATTGAGTAGTTCACCGGTATTTGCATCAAGTATTTGAACCTTTTTATTATCCATTAGCAGGGCGAGAGTGTGGTCTCCGACAAAATCTATGGGAGCTTCGATGCTTAAGTCTAGATGCTTTCGCCAGAGGGTTCTTTTGGTGTCGACAGACCAATAACTAAGCTCTTCATCCTTTTGCCAATCAGACGCGTGGGTCAGAAGAAAATGATTTCCTTGAGGTGAGAATACTATGTGTTCGATGGGGTAACCTTTGGTATCAATTCTCGAAAGCATTCTTTTCTGATTAATATTCCAAATTTCAAACTTGCTGCTGCCATCGGATGAAATAGCAATACCGTTATCATTAACTGCTAGTAACTCTATCTTTATTAGTCGATCATTAGAAAGTACACTAAAAGACTCGTGTTTTTTCTGATCATTTTGCAGAATATTAGCTATCGTGGTCGTCTCTAGATCACCGTCTGAGTTGCCTCCTAATCCGCTTAGCTCAGTACCATCGTTAGAAAATTTAAGTTGCTTTATTGTGGACCCTGAAAGACGCCAGTCACCCAGTTTTTTCAATGTATTCAGTTCATATAACTCGACATCCGTTCCGAATGAAAGTGCTACCGATGACTGGTCGGGGCTAATAGCGGCACCATATAAATAAGAATTTCCTGCTTTAGTAAAGAAAGAACTTTCGACAGACTTAGACAGTGCTCTAAGTACACTACCCGTGTGGACATCGATTATTTTTGCTGAAGTTTCTCTTTCGGCTGCAAGAAGTATACGGTCATTATCCAGTAGTTCTGCTAAATAGACTTGATCGTATGATGAGTTTTTAGCATGCAATAACCTTAGCGCTCGATTGTTTTTTAAGTCCCAAAGCTCAACAAACTGTTTGTTCATTTTAATGCCTAATAGCCCATTAGGTGATAGGGAAGTAGCTCTGATGGATAGGTCTGTTAACTGGCTGGTGTAGAGTTCTATCTTGGGGGCAGACCTCGTTGTTTTTAGTTTTTCTTCTATTGAGGCGTAAAGCGTGGGTTGGTTTTCTTTGGAGAGATAATCAAGTGTCCGTTTTCCTTGCCGGTCAGCTATGCCTATATTTGCGCCTTTTTCTAAAATTAGTTGAGCGATTGAAAATCTTTTCAGCTGCAGTGCAAGCATTAAAGGTGTTAATCCTAATTGTCCGTTGGCTCTGATATCGAGATCCAAATTTTGATCAATCAGTGCTTGGATGATTACTTGTTGATTTTTTCGAATGGCGTGATGTAATACCGATTCACCACTAGTTTGGCTAAGTAGGGCGGTAGGGGCTTCGTTATTAATCAGCAATATAGCTATATCTGTCTGATCATTTTCCAACGCTGTGTACAGTAGTGATGTGTTGTCTGGAGTAACTGTTGCTAAAGAAATACCCGCTTTGATGAGCTCGCTTATGCTTTCGATGTTACCTGCTTCAATTAAGGTAACAAATTGGGAATGGAAATTCTCACTCAAAGCTTCAGGTATCTCGAGGCCTTTTTCTACCCAGTAACGTACGTCATTAAAATGGCTGTTATCTAAAGCTATTGATAGCGCATTATGATTATCTTGGTTCTGATGTTTATAAGGTACACCGAGGTCAATCAGCTGCTCCATAAATGAAATATGGCTTGGCTGGTTAGTACTGGAACCACGATTCTGTGTATGTGTAATTAAATTGTTTTGATTGTAATCAAGACTTTGAAGGTTTAAAGATTTATAGCGGATCAAAAATTGAATGACGTCTATATTTTGATCTTTGGCTACTTCAAAAATCAAGGTGTCATCAGTTTTAAAGTCTTTGGAAAGAAGGTACTCCAAAGCTTCGATATTTTTGAAGCGAAAAGCTGAATTTGTTGCCATAACTTGTTCTTTATTATTCACTTCCTTGCTTATTAATAACTCAATAATCTCAATGTTTCCAGAGCGGGATGCGCCAGCAATAGGCGCTTTATTTTTTAAGTACGTGGTTACACTGGCGCCGTGTTCGAGTAAGGCCAAGACGATTTCTTTATGGCTTTCAGATGCCGCGATATATAAGGCAGACTCGCCATCGTCGTTGAGATAGTCAATATTTGTTTTTTCTGTAAGGAGTTCTTTTAGTGTGTCTAAGTCATTGTATTCCGCTGCAGTAAGTAATGCTTGTCCGTAAAGCTTGCTAGGTTCAGGTATATGGCCCATATCATGACAAAACCGGATTGCATTTAAAGTAAAGCGTTCCTGGCTTATATCACAGAAACTTTGTTCGTCTTTCTTGGGAATTACACCTTGATTAATTAGCGACTTGTATACGTCGTGTAGTCCATGTTGCATTGCTAAATCGATTGGCTCGTTATAACTATGTTCTTCTCCTGAACTCAATGACGCACCCGCTTCTATTAAGACGAGAGCAATATCAGAGAAATTCTTTTCAATAGCCGTTTGGATGAATTCTGTTTTATTGCCATATTCTGGCTCTAAGCTAGCGCCATTCTTTATTAGATAGTTAACTTGCCAAATATCACCTTGATAGATGGCACTCGAAATCAAACTAGCCCCATAGAGGCCCGTACGATTAACTGAAACACCTTTGCTAATGAATAAATCAGCTAGGGTTTGATCGTGATTTTGCAAGATAGTTTGAAAGTGGTTTTCGGCGTGCGCGTTGATATTGTTTAAAGGGCTATCGGTTACGCATGCACTTAGAAGGTAGATTGTTTGATCAGTATTCTTAGACTCTATTGTGCTACCAAGCGCATCGCTAATAGTATCGTATCCTGCCTCACAGAGCTGTCCCACTAAGCTAAAGTCCTGATCTGAAATGGCATTAGAAAAAAGCTCATCGGCTTGACTAGCATAGCTCAACTTCCAACCCTGATTTAAAAGCAACTTAGCGATATTAAATTGTTTGGATTTTAATGCTTTACCCAAGGCTTGTGAGGCATCTGTATAGCCTTCTTTTTTGTCTATAAACTCGTAGTTTTTTAGAATGAGTACAGCTAGTTCCGTATACTTATTTTCGATAGTACTTATAAGTAAATTACCTTCACTTTGGGGGTCTAATTTCGCTTTGATTAGGTGTTCAGCGATTTCGGTATTTCCATCGACGATCGCCAAGGCTGCAAGGTGTGTGTCATAAGGGCCGCGTCGAGTGTTTGACACGCCAGATGATATTAGAAATTT
>Ga0209495_1000224_pt1 | contig 45308 bp, 47 predicted proteins | sample EN1Hudsemesocosm_FD_184629 | JGI IMG/M metagenome (GOLD analysis project Ga0209495, IMG submission 184629) | Methane-oxidizing microbial communities from mesocosms in the Hudson Canyon - EN1E Hudson Canyon (SPAdes) (version 2) | ecosystem: Environmental > Aquatic > Marine > Cold seeps | place...
AACTGGTCATCAGATGATTTAACTCGCTTAGGTTCATCTGATAACTGGCTACGCCAGTGATATAAGGTTTTGGTACTAATCCCTAAACGTTCTGACACCTCATAAACTGAATAACCACGATCAGTTACCTGTTTGACAGCTTCAATCTTAAACTCTTGGGTATAACGTTTTCCTTTGCTCATAAACACCTCTACTTGTAGTTACATTGTAACCGTGAAAAGTGTCTAGCAAAATCTGGGAAGTCCACTTCAAGGAAACGAGTAGCAATCATAAAGTGACTCCTGTGTGACAGGATGGATATCAAGTTATGTAAAATGGTACGCCCGACAGGATTCGAACCTGTTACCCTCGGCTTAGAAGGCCGATGCTCTATCCAAATGAGCTACGGGCGCATTATGATTTTAGCTAGAGGGGATTTATATGGGTGTTTTCAAGAAGTGGTCGGGGTAGAGAGATTCGAACTCCCGACCCTCTGGTCCCAAACCAGATGCGCTACCAGACTGCGCTATACCCCGACATATTCTAAGGACAGACATCCTTGAGAAAGGCGAAATAATACGCCTCATAAGAGCTTTCGTCAATCACTCTTTTTATATTTTTGCCGTTATTTGCTCAACATGAGAAAATAACGCTTTTATTTATTCGGGAACACCTAGATGAGCGCTCAAATTATCGACGGTAAGGCTGTTGCAGCTGAACTAAAACAACACCTTAAACTTGCCACAGATAAGCGTCTTGCTGCGGGCGGGCGCCAACCAGGTTTAGCCGTTGTTCTGATCGGTAGTAACCCCGCATCTCAAGTCTATGTAGGAAGTAAGCGCAGAAGCTGTGAAGAAATTGGTTTCAAATCTGTTTCGCATGATCTAGATGAAAACACGACTGAAGCGGAATTACTCGCGTTAATTGATCAATTAAACAACGATGATGAAATTGATGGAATATTAGTTCAGTTACCATTACCAGCTCATATCAACACAGAATCCGTTATTGAACATATTGCTCCTCATAAAGATGTTGATGGCTTCCATCCTTATAATATTGGTCGCCTAGCGCAACGTAACCCTCAACTTCGCCCATGCACACCTAAAGGCATTATGACCTTATTAGATAGTACAAAGGTCGACTTACACGGTTTAGAAGCTGTTGTAGTAGGTGCCTCTAACATTGTGGGTCGACCAATGGCATTAGAACTCTTATTAGCAGGCTGTACAACGACTGTCTGCCATAGATGGACTCAAGATCTAGAGTTCCATGTTCGCAGGGCTGATTTACTGGTTGTAGCTGTAGGTAAACCTAACTTTATTCCTGGCGACTGGATTAAAAAAGGAGCGCTTGTTATTGATGTGGGTATCAACCGCCTTGATGATGGCTCTTTAACGGGTGATGTTGAGTTTGATGTTGCCAAAGAAAAAGCCTCATGGATCACCCCCGTACCCGGCGGTGTAGGCCCAATGACTGTAGCAACATTAATGGAAAATACACTATCTGCAGCAGAGCTACATAATACATAGGAGTGGCTTTTGTGGGAGCGGCTAAGATCTCGCTCCCACAGATGCTGTTAGTACAGCAATAAATAATGTTTCTAAAATTTACGCTTTACGCCAAGTCGTTTTACCCGCATTGTCTTCTAAGATAATACCCATTTCATTAAGCTCATCACGCACTTTATCGGCTTTTCCCCAATCTTTATCAGCGCGAGCGGTATTCCTAGCTTCAATTAATGCCTCAACTTTTGCAGCTTCACTATCATCTTGTCCCCCGACTAAGAAGTCATCGGCATTTTGTTGGAACAGTCCTAATACATCACCAAAAGCATGTAATAAACCCGCTAAGTATTCTTTATCAGCAGATTCTTTATTTAAAGCCTGACGTACATCAGCCATCACCGATAAAGCGAGTGCTGTATTAAAATCGTCATCCATTGCCACTTTAAAACGCTCACTAAATTCAGCATCATCTTGCCAAACAATATTTTTCTGCGGTTCAATATCGCGTAGAGCAGTGTAATAACGTGTTAATGCAGATTTTGCCTGCTCTAATGATTCATTAGAATAGTTCAAGGGGCTACGGTAATGACTGGTTAAGATAAAGTAACGTATGACCTCAGGGGAATACAGCTCTAACACTTCACGTACCGTGAAAAAATTACCTAATGATTTAGACATCTTTTCATCATCTATTCGTACAAAACCATTATGCATCCAATAATTCACTGACTGGCAGCCATGGGTTGCTTCTGATTGAGCAATCTCATTTTCATGATGAGGAAACTGTAAATCTTGTCCGCCACCATGAATATCAAAGTGTTTACCCAAACTCGTAGCCGACATCGCTGAACATTCTATATGCCAACCAGGACGACCATTCCCCCAAGGTGAAGGCCATGAAGGCTCATCTTCTTTAGCGGCTTTCCATAAAACAAAGTCTAAGGGATCATTTTTCGCATCATTAACGGCAACACGTTCACCCGAACGTAACTCTTCAATATTACGTCCTGATAACTTGCCATAACCTTCAAATTCGCTCACATCATAATAAACATCACCATTATCTGCAGCGTAGGCATAACCTTTAGCAATCAAAGTTTCAATCATGGCAATCATTTCAGGCATTGACTCTGTTGCCTTTGGCTCTTGATCTGGCCTTATTACTCCTAAGGCATCAGCATCTTGATGCATCTCAGCAATAAATCGTTCAGTTAAGGCCTGAATGCTTTCACCGTTTTGATTCGCTCGCGCAATAATCTTATCGTCAATATCGGTGATATTACGAATATAGGTCACATCATAACCACTCGCACGTAAATAACGTGTCACCACATCAAACACAACCATTACACGTGCATGGCCAACATGACACAGGTCATATACCGTCATTCCACACACATACAGTTTTACTTTACCCGCTTCTATCGGTGTAAAGACTTCTTTCTTCTTGCTTAGATTATTGTGGATTTGTAACATACGTTCTCACTTAATTTTGATGTATTACTCTGCTTAATCTAGCTATTTTACGATATGTTGTTCTCTAAAAATACCACTTAATCACTTATTTGCTCTATCATGAGCGCTTTATTGTTAATCATTGGATACTCTTAGTGTTATGAAAACATTTTTTCGCAGCTTAATACCCTTTTTATTAGCACTTACATCACTTTCATCTTATGCCGAAGGAGGCAGTACTTTGCCACACGTTAAACTAGAAACATCTCATGGTGATATCATCATTGAATTAAACGAAGAAAAAGCACCTAATACGGTGGCTAACTTTTTAAGCTATGTAGAAGATGGATTTTATAATGGCACCATCTTTCACCGTGTGATTAAAGACTTTATGATTCAAGGTGGCGGCTTTACAGAAGATTTCGTACAAAAGTCTCCTAACGCACCTATTCAAAATGAAGCTAATAATGGCCTTAGCAATACGAAAGGCACACTTGCGATGGCTCGCACAGGCGACCCTCATTCAGCAACAGCTCAATTCTTTATCAATACTGTTGATAACAACTTCCTCGACTTCCGCGGAGAAAGTGGTGCAGCATGGGGCTATGCAGTTTTTGGACAAGTAGTTGAAGGAATGGATACTGTTGATCAAATTCGTGCAGTGGCTACAGGTAATAAAAATGGTCATGGTGATGTGCCTAATGATAATGTCATTATCAATACTGCTAGCATCATCGAATATGATGCCACTGCAAATGCTGATTCTCTGAAGAACTAAGAAATAGTGAGTTAATGCCTCAGCCCTTTTAAAAATAAAAGTGCTGAGGCTTATTATTTTATGACAACTTTATTCATATCAGATCTACACCTTAGTCCTAGTGATCCTAGTCGTATACAACTCGCTGTCGACTTCCTCAAAAATGAAACAGAGTCTATAGATGCGCTCTATATTCTAGGCGATCTCTTTAATACATGGCTGGGTGATGATATTGTACCTAGCGAATTTAATCCCTTTGTAGAGCAATTACAACGATTACATAATGAGGGGGTGAAAACCTATCTCATGGTTGGTAATCGTGATTTTATTGTAGGTGCTAAGTTTGCCAAGCATGCTGGCTGTGAATTACTTGCAGATCATTGTGTTATTGATCTCTATGGAATCAAAACCCTACTCTTGCACGGCGATACATTATGCATTGATGATGAAAGTTATCAACGTTATCGTAAATGGGTTCGCACCAGACTGTTTAAATGGTGTTTCAATCATTTATCAGCCCGATATAGGCAAGGAATTTCTGACAAAATAAAACAGAAAAGTCAGGCAAAAAAACAATCTAAATCAGCAATGATTATGGATGTGAACCGACAAGAAGTAGATAGCATAATGAAGAAGTTTGATGTCCATCAACTCATTCATGGCCACACCCATCGTCCAGCAATACACCAATTTGAAAAAGATGGCATCACTAATAAGCGTATTGTTCTTGGTGATTGGGAATCACAAGTGAGTGTATTGAAAGTCGATAGTCAACAGCTAGAACTTATTGACTACCGAATTCAGTAATGTGCTAAACGTGTTGTTTAGTGTGCAGCATACTCATCTAATACTTCTTTCAGACGCTTAGGTGGAATATAGCCTGGTAACATTTGACCATTCTCTAAAAACAATGATGGTGTGCCATTAACCCCCAGCTTTCTCCCCAGTTCAAAATGAGCCTTTACGGGCGAGTCACATTCTGGTGAGTTAACTGCATCGCCATTTTTAGCATCAGTCATTGCTTGTTTACGATCTTTCGCACACCATACATCTTCAGCTTTATCGTAAGCATCAGAGTCAATACCTGCTCGTGGATAAGCCATATACCGGATACGAATACCTAAGTCAGTGTATTCCTCCATTTGACGGTGTAATTTACGACAATAACCACAATCAATATCAGTAAAGACCGTGAGAGTATGTTCAGTTTTTTCAGGTTCATACACAATTAGATCGGCCTCATTTAATGAAGCTAATGCATGCATTCTCATATCGCTGCGTTTATTCTCTGTCAGATTTGCACCCGTATTTATTTCAATCACATCTCCTTGAAACACATAACGAGCATCTTCAGTAAAATACAGGACTTCTCCACTAATAATCGTTTCATACAAGCCTGTATTAGCGAGCGGCTGAACACTTTCGACTTCTATCCCCGGCATCACTGCTTCAAGCTTACTCTTCATATCGACATCATTTGCCTGAACAAGCCCCATCCAAATAAGTAATGGTAAGCAATAATAGTAACGTTTCAACATAGTAACCCTTAATCTCTGAAATTATTAAATTGTAGTGGCATATCAACCTTATCATTATCTCTTAACAATGCCATTACACCTTGTAAATCATCTCGCTTTTTACCTGTCACTCTTACGCTCTCTCCCTGAACAGCAGCTTGAACTTTTGATTTACTGTCTTTGATCATTTTAACGATCTTTCGTGACTCGTCTTTATCTAGACCTTCTCGTACAATCACGTCTTGTTTTCTCATTTTTCCGTTACCAACGGAATCTTTAACCTCAAGACAGCTTACTTCAATTCCACGTTTAACCAATTTCATTCGTAAAATATCTTGTAACTGATCAAGTTGAAAATCACTATCAGCATGCATGGTAAGCACTTTATCTGACTGTTCAACTTTGGCATCAGTTCCACGAAAATCAAAACGATTGGCCACTTCACGATTGGCTTGATCAACTGCGTTGCTTAATTCATGTTTTTCTACTTCTGACACAATATCAAATGAAGGCATTACTTCTCTCCGCTAGGCTAATTTAATGTCGTGCAGTTTAACATTAGTTGTTGCTGCTGTGTGCTGTGTGCATTTTCATTTATGCGTAATATATCTCGTGGAAAAGGCATTAATGCACTGTTTTCTTTCGCAGTTTTCTCGCGCTAAAGTATTTAGCCTCTAGGATGATGTTGAGCATGTAAACCTTTCAAGCGTTCTTTCGCGACATGTGTATAAATCTGTGTAGTTGATAAATCAGAGTGTCCCAATAGCAACTGCACGACTCTTAAATCTGCACCGTGATTTAATAAATGTGTTGCGAAGGCATGGCGCAAAGTATGTGGAGAGATGTCTTTCTCAATCATTGCTAATCTGGCATAACGCTTAATCAAATGCCAAAAGGCTTGTCGGGTCATGGCCTTGCCACGATTGGTTGGAAATAAGTCATCACTCACACGACCATTTAATAGTGCAGGTCGACTTTCTAAAAAATATTGCTGTAAATAATCCAGCGCTATTTCTCCTAAAGGGACAAGTCTTTCTTTATTGCCCTTCCCTATACACCGAATCAATCCCTGACGCATATTAATCTGTTCAAAGGTGAGCGAGACTAACTCTGACACCCTAAGACCAGTAGCATACAACACCTCTAACATTGTGCGGTCTCTCAAACCCAGAGCAAGTTCTAAATTAGGTTGGGCTAATAATGATTCAACTTCAAGTTCTGTCAGACTACTCGGCAACGGCTTACCAAGGCGAGGAGATTCAATTTGGGCAGTGGGATCTGAATCACGAATTTCTTCGCGGTACAGATAACGATAAAAGCGACGTAGGCTTGAAAGTAAGCGGGCTTCACTACGTACTTTTCTACCTTCACGTAATCGTTGACTTTGGTATTTCAATATATCTTGTCGTGTTACGGCAACTAAATCTATCTCAAATTGCACCAACCATGCAGCAAAAGCTAATAAATCTCGCCTATAAGCATCAACCGTATGCTCACTCAAACCTGACTCTAGCCATAAGGAATCAAGAAAGGCTTGTAAGTGGTGTGATTTGAGTAAATTTTTATCTATTTCTTTCATGATCAAGCAACCACTGCTTTATAACGATGTTCCGGCCTACTGTTTGGCCATCATAACCACCTAAGCCTGATTTAGCTATAACACGATGACAAGGGACAATAATCACAAAAGGATTAGCCCGACATGCATTGGCTACCGCTCGTGGAGAAGAGCCTAAGGCATTAGCCACATCAGTATAAGTGCGTGTTTCACCTATAGGGATGGTCTGTAAATATCGCCATACTTTTTGCTGAAAAACAGTTCCGCAATCGCGCAGCGGTAGTAACCAATCTGCATGAGCCTGTTGAAAATAACGCTCTACTTGCTTTAAGACACTTTTCTGTAGAGCTGAACAACTGTTTGTCTGCTTAAGAGCCTGCTGTTCTGAATGCATCCATTGCAGTTTTTGGACTCGCTCTAAGTCGGAAGAAAGACTTAAAGATCCTATAGGTGTCTCAATTATGAGTGGGGGAAAATCAGTGTTCATAATACGAAAAAAGGCACGACTGTAAACAGACGTGCCCTCTTCTTATTAAGCATATAATAGAACCGCCTTAACGATTCCAATACATTAACTTTATAATTTTTCTTTAATACGTGCTGCTTTACCAGTTAATTCACGTAAGTAATAAAGTTTCGCACGACGTACATCACCGCGACGTTTAACTTCAACACTTGCAACAGCAGGGCTATGTGTTTGGAAAACACGTTCAACACCAACACCGTTAGAGATCTTACGTACTGTAAATGCTGAGTGTAATCCACGATTACGGATAGCAATAACAACACCTTCAAAGGCTTGTTCACGTTCGCGATCGCCTTCTTTAATTTTTACTTTTACAACAACTGTATCACCTGAAGAAAATGCAGGAAGATCCTGTCTCATTTGTTCAGCGTTTAGCTGGTCAATAATAGTGCTCATTGTTCTACTCCTAATTCCTACTTCTCTTCATGCCTATATTCGGCAATAAATTGTTCTAATAATGCGTTCTGCTCGTTAGTTAATGTTTCCATCACTATCATTTCAGGTCGCCTTAACCACGTTCTACCTAAAGACTGCTTAAGGCGCCACTTTCGTATCGCCTCATGATCACCACCAACCAGTACCTCAGGTACAGCTTGGTCTACTAATCGTTCTGGTCTTGTGTAATGAGGATGATCTAATAGACCTTCCATAAAAGAATCTTGTTGTGCAGACTCTTCATCACCTAAAACACCTGGTAATAATCTTGCCACGCCATCAATTAAGACCATCGCCGCTAGCTCACCACCACTGAGAACATAGTCACCTATCGACCACTCCTCATCAATCTCTTGTTCTATCAGACGCTCATCAATTCCTTCATAGCGTCCAGCAACAAAGATCATCGCTTCTCTTGTCGCTAATTCTTGCAAACCTTGCTGGTCAAGCTTTCGACCTTGTGGTGATAAATAAATCACCTTAGTTTGCTGACCTAATACTTGCTTTGCAGCTTGAATTGCCTGTTGCAATGGTTCGACTTTCATCACCATGCCAGGCCCTCCACCATAAGGTCTGTCATCTACTGTTTTATGCTTATCCTGAGTGAAATCACGAGGATTCCAATAGTCTATTGTTAACTTATCGCGCTTTACAGCTCGACCTGTTACACCATAGTCAGTTATCGCATCAAACATTTGAGGAAACAAAGTTACTACACCAAACTGCATAGCATTCTCCTCAATAATCTAATTCCCAATCAACTCGAATAAGCTTACTATCCAAGTCTATGGACTGAACGATCTCTTCCATTACATATGGAATTAATTGCTCAGTTTTTTGTTCTTTATTCTTAACAACTAACACATCATGAGCACCGGTTTCTAGCAAGCTATCCACTTGGCCTAATGTTTCGTCATTCATATTTATTACGGTTAAACCCATCAACTGAGACCAATAATATTCGTCTTCTACTGTTGATTTTAACTGCGATGGTTTAATCGCTAATTCTGAGCCTATTAAAGGTAAGACCTGATCAGGATCAGTTACATCAACTAAACCCAAAACAATTCCCTTACCTTGCACCCTACCACCGGATACTTTCACTTCTACCCAGCCACCTTTTTGTGACATGTATAGCGGCGAATAACTCAAAATATTTTTCCGAGGATCGGTAAAGGAAAAAACCTTCATCCAACCTTTAATCCCGAAAACACCAGATATTTTTCCTACAAGGATGAAGTCCTCAGAAGTGTCCATACTGATTTTAACGCGCCTAACTACTTAAGCCGCTACTTTTTGAGCTTGTGCAACTAATTTAGCAACACGATCTGAAGGTTGTGCACCAAGGCCAACCCAATGAGCGATACGGTCTAAGTCTAAACGTAAACCTTCCTCAGCACCTTGTGCTGTAGGATTGAAAAAGCCTACACGTTCGATGCAACGACCGTCACGTTTATTACGTGAATCTGCCACTACCACTGTGTAGTAAGGAAGTTTCTTTGCGCCGCCGCGAGATAATCTAATTGTAACCATTATTACTGCCTGTAGAAAAACTGGATCGAAAAACAGATATATTTTACGCACATCTGATTTATTTGCAAAGTCTATTTAACTTTATATTTAGAATGGCGAGCCACCACCCATTGGCATTTTACCACCAAGAGCTCTCATCATCTTAGCCATGCCGCCCTTTTGACTCATTTTCTTCATCATTTTTTGCATTTGAGCAAACTGCTTAAGTAGACGATTTACATCTTGTATTTGCGTGCCAGAACCGGCTGCAATGCGTTTTTTCCGTGAACCTTTGATAATATCTGGTCGGCTACGTTCTTTTTTCGTCATTGAATTAATAATAGCTTCAAGCTTACTCAACTCTTTATCATTCACTTGAGATTTAGCAGCATCAGGAATATTACTCATTCCAGGCATTTTATCCAACATTGAGCCAATCCCACCCATATTACCCATCTGGCGAAGTTGATCTCTAAAATCTTCTAAATCAAAGCCTTTACCTTTTTTAAGCTTATTCGCTAATTTCTCTGCAGCACCTTTATCAACTTTACGTTGAACATCTTCAACCAATGATAAGACATCACCCATTCCCAATATTCTTGAGACCACACGATCAGGGTGAAAGGGTTCCAGTGCTTCTGTTTTTTCACCGACCCCCATAAACTTAATAGGTTTACCGGTAATATGACGAATTGATAGTGCTGCACCACCTCTGGCATCACCATCAGTTTTGGTCAATATCACACCTGTTAAAGGTAAAGCATCATTAAATGCTTTTGCTGTATTGGCTGCATCTTGCCCGGTCATACTATCAACAGTAAATAAAGTTTCTACTGGATCAATAGCGTCATGAATCTGTTTAATCTCTGTCATCATGTCATCATCAATATGCAGTCGACCTGCAGTATCGATAATAACGACATCAACAAATTGTAACTTTGCTTGTGCTACTGCCGCTTTCGCTATATCAACTGGGTTTTGATCTGATTGACTAGGAAAGAAATGCGCATCCACTTCATTTGCTAAGGTTTTTAACTGCTCAATCGCAGCAGGTCGATAAACGTCAGCACTAGCGACTAAGACAGATTTTTTTTCACGTTCTTTTAACCAACGAGCCAATTTAGCCACACTGGTTGTTTTACCTGCACCTTGTAAACCAGCCATCAAAATAACCGCTGGAGGCTGAGCATTCAGATTAAGTGATTCGCTGGCCTCACCCATCACTGAGACGAGCTCATCATTCACGATTTTAACTAAAGCTTGTCCCGGTGTCAGGCTCCGTAGGACATCCTGCCCCATAGCACCTTCTTTTACACGTTCAACAAACTCACGCACAACAGGTAAGGCAACATCCGCCTCCAATAATGCCATTCGCACATCACGCAGTGTTTCTTTTACATTATCTTCTGTGATCCGTCCTTGGCCTCGAAGTTTTTGTAATGTACTGCCTAGTCTTTCACTCAAACTATCAAACATGGGTCACCTTAAAATGAGCAGTCTTCACCATATAAATATGGCATCTATTAGTAATAGTGTGAATTATAACTGATAATATGGTTGAACAACTTAATATGTTGTTTATGACGTAACCTTTTATTTTATGGGATTGAACCAATATGGCCATTGCTAATTCATTAGCATTTTTACTGTACCTTTGTTGTGGAGCAATTTTAATCCGCCACTTTGTCCAGCGTGCAACTCAATCAACACTATTATTACCTATTGGTCTCCTTACCACTATTGCTCTTGTCTTTCATGCCAGTGATATTGCTTTTACCATGCAAGCTGCCGGTGGCTGGGATTTAGGATTATTTTCAACACTCTCAATCGCAACCTGGTTAATGGCCTTTATCGCCTTCCTTCTTGGCTTAAAGTTCACCAAAGCACATCCCGGTATGATTATTTATCCACTTGTTGCATTAAGCCTTATGCTCAAACAGTCACTACCAAGCGAGCATGCTGGAGTGCTCAATAACCCCGCCCTGGAATGGCATATTTTATTATCACTTGTTGCTTATAGTTTATTTACATTAGCGGCGTTGCAAGCTCTTATTCTTGCTATTCAAGAACAACAGTTACGTCAGCGTCATTTAGCCGGACTCATTAGGCAGTTACCACCATTACAGTCTATGGAATCAGCTTTATTTCAACTCATTACCGCAGGCTTTAGTTTTCTCACATTAGGTCTATTCACCGGCTTGTTATTTCTTGAAGATATTTTCGCTCAACACCTTTTACACAAAACCGTTTTATCTCTTATCGCATGGTGTGTTTTCGCGACGTTGTTATGGGGACGACAACAATATGGTTGGCGAGGAAAAACAGCTATTAAGTGGACCTTAATCGGTTTCTCTTTTTTAGTTTTATCCTACCTTGGAAGTAAGTTTGTCCTAGAATTTATACTTAAATAAGAAATCGCATGTTAGAAACAACTTCAATCTCAATTTTATTCATCATCTTATTTGTTTTATTGCTGATGTCAGCCTTTTTCTCTAGCTCAGAAACAGCTTTAATCTCACTTAATCGCTATCGTTTACGTCACTTAGAACATGAAGGGCACGCCGGAGCAATTAGGGCAAGTCAACTACTTAGCCGCCCTGATCGCCTAATAGGCCTCATTTTACTGGGCAATAATTTTGTTAATATTTTAGCTTCGGCCATTGCCACCATTATTGGTGTCAAACTCTATGGTGAAAATGGAATTGTCATTGCTACCTTTTCACTCACATTGGTTGTCCTTTTATTTGCTGAAGTCACCCCTAAAACACTAGCTGCTCTTCATCCTGAACGAGTTGCATTCCCTGCTAGTTTTATCCTTAAACCACTGTTGATCCTTTTATACCCTATCGTGTGGTTTATTAATATCATTACCAACCGTTTATTGACTTGGTTTGGTGTGTCACCTGATGAGTCAGCCACTGCCAGTATTAATGCTGAAGAACTACGTATAGCGTTAAAAGAAGCCAGTAGCCTAATCCCTCATCGTCATAAAGAAATGTTAGTGAGTATCCTTGACCTAGAACAAGTGACAGTGAATGACGTGATGATTCCCCGTAACGAAGTTGAGGGCTTAGATATTAATGGCTCTCTTACAGATATCATTAAACAGCTTTCTTTTTGCAGCCATACTCGCCTGCCTGTTTACACCGATAGTCTAGATAATATTATTGGAATCTTACATGTCAGAAAAGCACTCCATTTATTAGCGCAAAATAATCTGACCAAAGAAAGCTTGAATGGCATTATTAAAGAGGGCTATTTCGTTCCAGAAAATACTGCCCTCAATGGTCAACTGATTCAGTTCCAACGTGCTCGTCGTCGAACCGGACTTGTTATTGATGAATATGGAGATATCTTAGGGTTAGTCTCTCTCGAAGATATTCTCCGTGAAATTGTTGGTGAATTTACTGCTGATTTAATTGATGAAGATAAAGATATTCATCCTCAAGACGATGGTAGTTACCTTATTAATGGTTCAGCCAATATTCGAGAAATAAATCGTGTAAATAGCTGGGTTCTCCCAACTGATGGTCCCAAAACGATTAACGGCCTCATTTTAGAGTTCTTAGAGAGCATTCCCGATCCTGGGGTGAGTTGTCGTATTAATGACTATGTGATTGAAGTTGTTCAAACCAGCAATAATACAATCAAAACTGTTCGGATCCGTCGTTCAAAAAAAACAGAAGCTGAACACTAATGACAGTGTTGGCTATGAAGCTCTGCGGGTTAAGTGAAAATGATACACGCTCATTCAAATCAAAACTAAGTGTAGCCCAAGCTCAATTGAACTATGATTGGACTATTGTTAATTCTGATTCAGCCGATCTTTTCATTTATTCATTTGACACGGACAAAGGTCAAATAGCATGGCATAAACATGATCCTACCCATGTCTCAGCACTATTAAGCTCGGATGATGAAACAGGGGAAGATGTAGACTTTATTATAGAAAAACCTCTACGAACAAAACTACTTTCCACCACTCTACGCAATATCGAAGAGAAAATAATTACTGCGAAGAAACTGGGCAAAAAACCCTCGTTATTTTCTGGCCTACTGTCGAGTATCCGGGGCATGATTGGCATACAAGCTCACCGACCTGCTCCAGTACTTCATTTTTCACTTCCGCAGCAACAACCCAACTCTACTGCGACTTTAACAGAAGTATCCTCACTTACCCGCTGGTTAAATACTCTCAACAAGCTGAAAACTACACAGAAAATAGAGGCTGTTTTAGGAAATTTAATTCCCTTAAATCGCTTGCCTCTCCCACCGGCTACCCGCTTTCAATTATTAGAGTTATACGCTGACACCATTCAGCAGCTTGTAGTAAAGCAACACTCAGGCAAAGAAAGAATTAAACAAAAAAGTTATACCGAGTATACAAAAAGGATACATGCTCTTGCACTACTCATTGCGGAGCTCACCCTCGGTTATCAAATTATTATTGAAGAGTTTTATCGCCTTAATAAAAAGCCTAATTCTAATGATATTTTTATCGTAAGCCTTAACCGTTGTGGAGAATACTTAAGTTTATCTATTCAACATTCTTACCACCATTATTTATCGCCTAATGAAAGTACAATTAATAGCTTGCATCAATTATATTGTTTTTGTGAATACCATAATTACCTAGTAGCCACTAGCCCTACTGTAAGCTCAATTCCCTTTCTTGAAAGCTATAACACTATTTTATTATCGTGTATTGCTAACCCAAGCCATCTAAGCAAGCAATATCTGATTAAACTCTACGCCTTAATGAATGGATTTGCCGAACACGTTGAAGTCACTCCCTATCTCCTCGGTACCTACCGTAAAGGTACAGGTATATTTGCATTAGACTTATCAACAGATAAAATTCCCGTTCCATTGGCTGAGTTTCAACAAAAGCAGCATGATGAAGTCCAATCACGGTTATTTAATGCTCTTCCAGTGCTGACCGAAATAGAAGGTATTTTACAACACCTAAAAAGCTCTGCTTATATAGATAAAGACTTACTTAACAAGATTATTCCAGAGCTTAATGCAAGCCATACTCGTAGCTTCAAGCGAAACCCACCCAATAAACGGCCCAAAATAGATCTCATTACCAATCTAAATGATATGCACCATCATTTAACTACAGCGACACTTTCCTCATCCATTCGCTGTACCGTAGTCAATGAAGGAATTGGCGGCATGATGATTAATAGTGACTCTTTAAATTACTACCATTTAGAGCTGAATGACTTTGTAGCCATTTTAGACTCAAATTCAAAATTACACATTGCCGTGGTCCGCTGGATGAAAACGAATAAAAAAGGGGCCTCAACAATAGGACTCGAAAGCGTTTCTCAACACGTTACTCCTGTGAGTATGCAACTTGAAAATAAAATGGAACCTTTCATTGGGCTTATCTTAACTAGCGCTGTGGGTAGATCGGTTGAAAAAACAATTATTGTAGATAAAGAAACCTATTTACCTTTACAAAAAATAAAGCTCACAGCTGGTAAAAAAACATATAAAATATCTATCGATTCATTGCTTGAAAGTACATCTAACTGCCAGCAATTTAGTTTTAAAACAGAACACAATAATTAAAGCATCTATTAGGGACATAACCATGCGTACTTTATTCAAACTCATTTTCGTTATTATTATTCTTGTGGTAATTGGGCTTATATCCCTACCCTTTTTTGTCAATCCTAATGATTACAAGCAACAAATATCTGAACAAGTTGAAAATGCAACGGGCAGACAACTTACATTGGATGGAGATATCACCCTATCAGTATTTCCTTGGATCGCCCTCGAACTCGGTCCATTATCACTAAGCAATGCAAAAGGCTTTAAAGCTGAACACTTTGCTAAAGTAGATGCTGTTGAAGTACGTATTAAACTCATGCCATTACTCAGTAAACAGCTGGAAATGGATACTGTTATTCTAGAAGGTCTGTCATTAAACCTAGAGAAAAATAAAGCGGGTAAAACAAACTGGGATGATCTAGCCGCAAGTGAAAGTGAAGTATCCGAAGAAACTAACAGTGATAGTGGCACAGAAACGACGTCGTCCACTAATAATGCCCCCGCTTTAGCCGCTATCAATATTGCAGGTATTAGACTCAAAAATGCCAATATTCTGTGGACTGATGCAACAAGCGCAGAACACTATCAACTACAAAATTTAAACCTTGGCACAGCAGCCCTTTTCTCAGGCGAACCTACTGCTATTACCATGGACTTTAGCCTTATTAGTGAAAAGCCACAGGCTAATATTGACGTCGATTTTTCAGCGGATGTCATGGTTGATTTAGACACTCAAGCATACGCCTTAACCAATCTCAAGTTCACCTCTAAAGCGGCAGGTGGTGAAGCGCTGCCTTTTGATACAGCGGCCCTTTCTCTTTCAGGTGACATTAATGCTGATATGGTCAAACAACTTGTCACCCTCAATGGTGCAGCGATAACAATAGAAGCTAATAAAGGTGAACAGTCGGTTAATTTAAACCTCTCTGCTGAAATTTCAAGCAACCTTGCCAATCAGAAAAGTAACGTAAATTCATTAGAGCTCTCCGCTGACATCACTGACCCTGCGTTACCCGGTGGTCAAGCTGAGGTAAAATTATCAACCGATCTTAGTGTTGATATGAACCAACAAACTGCTGCACTTTCAAAGTTGATTTTATCTGTTCAAGATTTACTACTCGAAGGTGAGGTCACTGCCAGTAAATTACTGTCTGATAATCCTACTTTTGCAGGTAATATTAATCTTAAAGCATTTAATCTACGTCAATTAGCCAATAATTTAGCAATTGAATTACCTCTTATGGCTGATGACAGTACTTTAAACCTTGTTGAAGTAATGACTACATTTACAGGTTCAACGAAGCATTTTGATGCCAAGCAACTTGCCGTCACACTTGATCAGTCTAAATTAACAGGTCAATTTGCTATTGTAGACTTTGATAATCCAGCCCTTAAGTTTAAATTAGCCTTAGATGAAATTGATGCCGATCGTTATTTACCCCCTGCAGTGGAAGAAGCGAAACAAGAATCAGTACCTGTTTCGACAGATTCTTCTGTTGCTAGTAGCAATGAGGCAGAACAACTACCACTTGAAGCTTTAAGACAGCTCAATGCCCAAGGTACTTTTGATATTGGAAAGTTAAAAGTTAGCGGCATGCACAGTGAAAATATTCACTTCGAAATTAAAGCTAATAAAGGTCTAATTAAACTCAGTCCTTTGAGTGTCAACTTATATCAAGGATCGTACCAAGGTAACGTTAATTTAGATGCACGTGGTGAAACACTAAAGTTATCAATCAATGAAAACTTATCTGACGTACAAGCAGGACCTTTATTAATAGATCTTAGTGGTGATGACACCTTATCTGGCACCGCAAATGCTCAAATTAAATTATCAGGAAATGGAGCCACGGTTACTCAAATTAAACAATCACTCAGTGGTAACGGTAATTTCTCATTTAAAGATGGTGCCGTAAAAGGTGTCAATATTGGTGAAAGCATTCGTAAAGCCAAGGCGGCATTAAAAGGCGAACAATTAGACTCTACAGCCCCCTTGCAGACTGACTTTGCTAGCCTAGCAGGTTCATTTGTTGCTACAAAAGGGATTATTTCTAATCAAGATCTACTGCTGATGTCACCTTTATTACGAATTAATGGGTCCGGAAAAGTAGATTTACCACAAGAAGGTATTGATTACAGTTTAAAGGTATCAATTGTAGGCACATCTAAGGGCCAAGACGGCGCAGAATTAGCAGAATTAAAGGGGCTTACTATCCCCGTCATCATTACAGGAACATTCAGCAACCCAAAACCTTCTGTTGATTTAGCAAGCTTATTTAAAGCCAAGGCAGAACAAGAAATTAAAGATAAACTATCTGAAAAATTACAAGATGAAGTAGGCGGTGATCTAGGAGGCTTATTGGGTGGACTACTGGGCACAAGCACTGAAACAGTTGATGAAGATGCAGCCATACCCGCTGGGGAAGAGGCCACTGCTGAAGAAGTATCACCAGAAAGCACACCAGCAGAACCGACTAAATCATTAGAAGAACAAGCTAAAGATGCGCTAGAAGATAAACTTAAAAGCTTTTTCTAAACTTACATTCTAATTCTCATAATAAAGCCAAAGCAAATACTTGCTTTGGCTTTATTATTTTCTATCATTGAATAAAAAATAATAATGACTTTCAGCACACAATTACTAACGTGGTTCGAACAATATGGGCGTAAAAACCTGCCATGGCAACAACAAGCAAGTCCTTACCATGTTTGGCTCTCGGAAATCATGTTGCAGCAAACCCAAGTTAATACTGTTATTCCTTATTACCTTCGCTTCACGCAACACTACCCCACCTTACAATCCCTCGCTCAAGCACCATTAGATGATATCTTAGCTCTCTGGACTGGCTTAGGGTATTACGCCCGCGCAAGAAACTTACATAAAGCCGCCAATCTTATCTTAGAAAACCATCGAGGTGAGTTACCGCAAGATATTGAGCAACTTATCGCTCTCCCAGGAATTGGTCGTTCGACTGCAGGCGCAATCATGTCCCTAGCATATCAGCAGCGATTCCCTATTCTTGATGGTAATGTAAAACGTGTTCTTGCTCGCTATAAACAAGTGACTGGCTGGCCTGGCAAGAAAGCAGTTGAAAAACAGCTCTGGGATATCGCAGAACAACTATTACCAGAATCACAGTTTGCCCACTATATTCAAGCACAAATGGATCTAGGAGCAACTGTTTGTACTCGAAGTAAGCCAAAATGTAATCTTTGCCCATTACAACATGGTTGTCAGGCATTTCAACATGGTATTCCGCAAAATTACCCAGAATCAAAACCTAAAAAAATAATTCCTAGTCGCGATATATACTGGTTGGTAATGCAAGATAATGATGGAAAAGTACTCTTACAACAACGCCCTCCTTCCGGAATTTGGGGAGGACTATGGAGTTTCCCCGAAACAGAATCATTAGAAAACACAAGTGAATTATGCAAGAATAAATTTCATATCAATATCGATGAAATCCATCCTCAGCCTAGCTTTAAGCATGTTTTTAGTCATTTTAAATTAACTGTTCACCCACAACTAATTACCGCTAGCGTTAAACCGAATAAACTAGCTGAACACAATAATTCAAGTTGGTATAAAATAAGTGATGCTTTACGGCTCGGTTTGCCCGCGCCAGTAAAAGATTTTCTACAATCATTATCTAAATTGAGGAACTAATGGCAAATACTGTCCATTGTGTTAAACTTCACAAAGAAGCTGACGGGTTGGATTTTCCACCCTATCCTGGTGAACTTGGCAAAAAGATCTATGAGTCCGTCTCAAAAGAAGGTTGGCAATTATGGTTAAGCCAACAAACGATGCTCATTAATGAAAATCGTTTGTCTTTGGCAGATCCGAAATCACAACAGTTTCTTAAAGAAGAACTAAATAAGTTTTTCTTTGGCGAAGGCTCTGCTCCACCAGCAGATTTTGTAGCTGAATAAATTTTTTAAAACAACAATTATTAGTAAAGTATAGAGGTTAGATATGGCAGAGCAAGTTACTGGAACCGTTAAATGGTTCAACGATGCGAAAGGTTTCGGTTTTATTGAGCAATCAGACGGTCCTGATGTATTTGTACATCACAGTGCGATCCAAGCAGATGGTTTTAAATCATTAGCTGAAGGTCAATCTGTAACGATGGAAGTTACACAAGGTGCAAAAGGTCCACAAGCTGAGAACGTAGTTCCTAGCTAAACCGATCTAGCATTTTAGATTTAAAAAAACCGGTTAGAGTTATCTAACCGGTTTTTTTTTGCCCATCATTTATAAAAATAATTTAATGAAAGTATTTAGTTTTAAAAATATCCGTATTCTTATTTTGCTATCCCTTTTAGCTTTTGCAGCGATATATAGTCAAGAGCAGCGACTTAATACAACATCATGGTATCAACCTACTCCTGTCGTTATCTATCCCATTAATGGCGATGGAAACCCTAATACTCAACTCTATATAGAAAATCTATCTTCAGAAGATTTTGCCGATATTGATGCTTTTTTTATCAAAAACTCAAAACACTATAATCTCATTGTTGATAGCCCCTTCATCACCACATTAGGTAACAGTATCTCCTCTCACCCGCCTAGCCCACCCGCTGATCGCAATTCTGCTTTCAAAGTTATGTTGTGGAGCTTGAAATTGCGCTATTGGACTTATAGATACGCACCTGACACTCAGTCAAATTCCAATCGAATTCGCCTTTATGTTTTATATCATCAAGGCAGTGAAGAACAGCCTCTTGAACACTCTTTAGGTTTACAACAGGGGTTAATAGGAATTATTCATGCCTATGCAAAGCCGCAGCAAAATACACAAAACTCCCTGATTATGGCACATGAAATATTACATACTGTCGGCGCAACTGATAAGTATGATTATCGTAATACTTTACCTATATATCCTGATGGTTATGTCAAACCACAACAACAACCACTCTACCCCCAAAGGTTTGCTGAATTAATGGCGGGGAGAATCCCCGTCAACGCTCAATATGCAAAGATGCCAAGCAGTCTACGTTTTTGTCGAATTGGACTAAAAACTGCCCAAGAAATTAACTGGATAAGTACACAATGAGTAGCCTAGATCCAAGTCAATTTATCAAAACTCAATCTTATGGTGTACTTTCAACTCATTCACAAACTGAGATAGGGTATCCCTTTGGCTCGATTACACCGTATATTGTTACAGCTGATGGTCATCTCGCCATATTCATTAGCCATTTAGCTGAACATACACACAATATTCAAACAAATAACAAGGTTTCACTCACTATTTTTGATCCCGCTGATGCCGAGAATCCAACAGCTGGCCCTCGTATTAGCTGTTTAGCTGATGCAGAGCAGGCACAGGATGAAAAACTGCTTCGTCAGCAGTATTTAAAGCGTTTTCCCGATGCTGAAACTACCTTGGAATTACCTGGCTTTTATTTTTATTTATTAAAATTAACCAAAGTTAGGTTGGTAGCTGGTTTTGGTCAGGTAAAGTGGCTGACGGCCCCACAATTAACTTTGCATCATCAACAACTAAACGCTTAAATGCTTCCATTAGAGCGGTGAAACGCTTACCTTGTCGATGTACTAAATACCAATGTCGCATAATAGGGAATGACTCTACATCTAATACAGCTAAACGACCTAACGCCAACTCTAACTCTAAGGTATGGAAGGAAACGATACCCAAGCCAAGTCCTGCTTCAACTGCTTGGTTAATAGCTTCGTTACTACTCATTTCCATAACAGAGCTAATGCTATAACCACTTTGTTCAAAAAAGCGCTCCATCGCAATACGTGTACCTGAACCACGTTCACGCATAATAAATGTTTCTTGTTGTAGCACCGATAGAGAGATATTTTTCTGACCTACAAGAACATGATCTTTTGGTGCAACGACCACTAAAGGGTTCTCTAAGAAGGCTGTTGACTCTACCTCGATCCCTTCTGGAGGTTGCCCCATAATTACCATATCGACTGTATTATCACTTAGGTGTTTTAATAGACTTTCGCGGTTAGTTACATCCAGATTGATATTGGTACCCGAAAAACGTTTATAGAATTCCCCTAGTAATTTTAGGGCAAAATAATTCGCGGTTGTAGCTACCGCAATAGTTAAGCGCCCTTTTTCGCTGCCTCGCATTTCATCAAACACGTCATCTAATTCTATTAGCTGCTGAGAAATATTTTTTGCATAATTCAATAGCTCCTCACCAGCTTCTGTCAAGAAGAGTCTTTTTCCCATTCGCTCAAATAAAGGAATGGACACCTCCTCTTCCAACTGCTTGATTTGCATCGAGACTGCAGGCTGAGATAAATACAATTTTTCTGCTGCACGCGTATAACTAAGTTGCTCAGCAACGGCTTCAAATATTTGTAATTGTCTAAAAGTTATGTTCATGCCCTCTATCATAAGCAATTCTTATAAGTAAAATCAAAATATTTGAGTTTTCTTTACTGTAAAAATAACCTACACTTCTAGTACGTTAAAAAGACGTACAAAACCGAACATTAGGAATGCGACTCGTTTCGCGCCACTCACTAATAAAAAAGGTACTTACAATGGATCAATCATCACGTTACGCCGATCTTAGTCTGAAAGAAGAAGATCTAATCTCTGGTGGCAAGCATATGCTTGTTGCTTATACAATGACTCCTATGCCAGGCTTCGGTGGCTATTTAGAAACAGCTGCCCATTTTGCTGCTGAGTCTTCAACAGGTACCAATGTTGAAGTATCAACTACAGATGACTTCACCAAAGACCTCGATGCAATGGTCTACGAAATTGATGAAGCTAACGGCATTATGAAAATTGCTTACCCAAGCGATTTATTTGATCGTAATGTTATCGATGGCCGAACAATGGTCGTGTCATTTTTAACTCTTGCTATTGGTAATAACCAAGGTATGGGTGATGTGCAGTGTGCACAAATGCAAGATTTTTATGTACCACCACGTATGTTGCAATTATTCGATGGCCCATCAAAAGACATCTCAGATATGTGGCGCGTTCTTGGTCGCCCATTAGAAAATGGTGGTTATATCGCCGGTACAATCATCAAGCCTAAGCTAGGCCTACGCCCTGAACCATTTGCTGAAGCAGCATACCAGTTCTGGTTAGGTGGTGACTTCATCAAAAATGATGAACCTCAAGGTAACCAAGTTTTCTGTCCGATGAAAAAAGTGATGCCTTTAGTTGTTGATGCAATGAAACGCGCGCAAGATGAAACAGGTGAAGCTAAATTATTCTCTGCAAACATCACAGCAGATGATCATCATGAAATGTGTGCCCGTGCCGACTATATTTTAGAAACATTTGGGCCAGACGCAGATAAAGTAGCCTTCTTAGTAGATGGTTATGTAGGCGGTCCCGGTATGGTAACCACTGCTCGTCGTAACTACCCTGGTCAATATTTACATTACCATCGTGCAGGTCATGGTGCAGTAACGTCACCATCAGCTGTGCGTGGTTATACTGCGTTTGTTTTAGCTAAGCTTTCTCGTCTTATGGGTGCTTCTGGTATCCACGTAGGTACAATGGGCTTCGGTAAAATGGAAGGTGGCGCAGATGACCGCAATATCGCCTACATGATTGAACAAGATAGTGCTGATGGTCCTTTCTTCCATCAAGAGTGGTACGGTATGAAACCAACAACACCAATCATCTCTGGCGGTATGAACGCATTACGTCTACCTGGTTTCTTTGAAAACTTAGGCCATGGTAACGTTATCAATACTTCTGGTGGTGGTTCATACGGTCACATCGATAGCCCTGCTGCTGGTGCAACATCATTACGCCAAGCGTTTGATTGTTGGAAATCAGGTGCAGATCCTATTGAATATGCAAAAGAGCATAAAGAATTTGCTCGTGCATTCGAATCATTCCCAGGTGATGCTGATAAGATCTTCCCAGGATGGCGCGAAAAATTGGGCGTACACAAGTAAGCTCAAAGCCAAAGAAAAAAGATACCTCCCTGCTTCGGCAGGGAGACTATCTCCCTTAACTTCAACAGTGGTTCAATGCTGTTTTATGCTCCATCAAAAGCATTCAGAAAAACGAATGACTAATCCCATTTTTTTTCCTGAGTTCTTTTCCCAACTAAAGAAGCCAACACTATGACTGATACAAGCCAATATCTAATCAAAGACGAACCTTTCTACCAAGTTCAAGGTGATGAAGTTGAACTCTATAATGCAGCTTATGAAGCCCGCTTACCAGTGATGGTAAAAGGCCCTACTGGTTGCGGTAAATCTCGCTTTATAGAACATATGGCATGGAAACTTAATAAGCCTCTAATCACCGTTGCATGTAATGAAGATATGACCGCTTCTGACTTAGTCGGACGTTACCTATTAGATGCCAATGGCACACGCTGGTTAGACGGCCCGCTGACGGTTGCAGCACGAATTGGTGCTATTTGTTATTTAGACGAAGTTGTTGAAGCTCGCCAAGATACAACGGTAGTAATTCACCCATTAACCGATCATCGTCGTGTATTACCTCTAGATAAAAAAGGTGAGTTACTTGAAGCTCATCCAGACTTCCAATTGGTTATTTCTTATAACCCTGGCTATCAAAGTCTAATGAAAGACTTAAAACAATCTACCAAACAACGTTTCACTGCTTTCGAATTCGATTATCCTAGTGCTGAAACCGAATCAAGTATTTTGCAAAAAGAAACGGGCATTAATGCTGATTTAGCTGACAAGTTAGTGAAAGTGGCTACCACAGCCCGTAATTTAAAAGGCCATGGCCTTGATGAAGGTATTTCAACTCGCCTACTGACCTATGCGGCAACATTGATGGATAAAGGTATTGCACCGCAAGCTGCCTGCAAAATGGCATTAGTCCGCCCTATTACAGATGATACTGATATTCGTGACACATTAGATCACGCAATTAATACCATTTTTGCATAAATAGCTTATAAGCATACATCTGATAATGACGTCATTGGCCCTAGTGCTTACGTCATTCCCACGAAAGTGGGGAACAACAAATAAGAGCGTGATAAACAGCTCAAGGTTCCCCTCCGCATACGCGAGGCACACATAATGAGTGAAGCGGAAATAGTAGAAAGCCCTCACCGAGAAAAACTAAAGTGTGGTTTTGAACAAATTGATCCTGTTTTTGATCAATGCATGCTCGAGGCTTCATCCATACTATCTGAACAAGGTATTGAAGATTATCTAGAAGGAGCTTCTCTTATCTGTATGATAGGACGCGGCGTTGAACCCGTTCTGAATTACCTAGAAGATATTCCTGCAATGGCAGCTCATCTAGGTGAAGAAGTGGTTAGTCTCATATCTCAAACTGTATGGCGCTTTTCTCGCACAATTAACGGTAAAGCTATTCCTACTTTCATGAAGACACTGCCCGCGGTCTCTCGTCGTTTAGGTGATATCGAAGCATTACAGTATTATTTCGAACTCATTTTTGACATGATGGAAAAAACCTCTGTTTCTATTCATGGTCATCACGCTACAATTCCCAGCCCTAGCTTAGCTGATTTATTAGAGAAAATGCCCTATCTAATCAGTCAATTATCCTTAGGTGGATTGAAGAATTGGATTGAGTACGGTATTCGTTACTACAGCAGCCATCCTGAAAGACAAAAAGATTTCTTCAGTCTACAGTCGGCTGATAGTCTTGCTATTATGCAGCGTGAGCGTCATGGTACATTGTTTTATGACCATGAACGTAAACTCAATTTATATATGCAAGGTTTATGGGGAACCGATCCGCAATTAGTGCCTTATTCCCTAGGCTTTGATGATTTACGTAAACCTCAACCATACTTTGATCAATTAGGTGTACGTATTCCTGATGTCTATGATGATATCAATGATATATCAGGTATCGACCGCTACCGGGCAACCTTAGCTCATATGGCGGCACACCAACGCTGGACTCGTCCACTTATTGCAGATAATTACAGTCCATTCCAACGCATGGCAGTGGAGTTTGTCGAAGATGCTCGAGTTGAAACGCTCGCTATTAGACAATACCCCGGCTTGCGCGACTTGTTTATTCAATTACATCCTCGCCCTGTTGAAGGCGCTTGCGATCCTGAAATTCAATCCTGTCTTCGTCACCGTATCGCGATGCTATCACTTGCACTACTTGATCCTACTCACGGTTATACCGATCCTGATTTACTAGAATTTGTAGAGCGCTTCATGGATGTCATGAGCAAAGGCGAATCCAGCACGAAAGAAATTGCAGGTATTGGCCTTTCCTATGTTGCTAGAACTCGAATTCAAAGTGATCAATTGGCTGATATCTTTTTTGAGGATACTGAAATTGATTATCGCGATGATAACCGACATATGTGGCAGTATATTGAAGAAGGTGATGAAGAAGAATCATTTGATGATAATCGCCAAACACAAACTGAAGAAGAACCAGAAGGTTTACCTCCTCGTCACTATCCTGAGTGGGACTATCATTCCAAAAGCTATCGCCCTGATTGGGTGAGTGTTTACGAGGCTTTACATCCAAGTGGTAATGCCTCTGAGATTGATAAACTACTAGACAAACATAGTGCTGTTCTTAATCGTATGAAACAGATTTTAGAATTATTAAAACCACAAAATTATGTTCGTATTCGTTACCAAGAAGAAGGATCGGAATTAGATCTGGATGTAGCAATCCGTTCACTCATTGATTTTAAAGGTGGAAGCCAACCTGATCCACGTATTAATATGAGTCATAAGCATGATGGTCGGGATATTGCAGTCATGTTATTACTCGATCTCTCGGAATCTATTAATGATATTCCTCAAGGTGCAACACAAACTATATTAGAACTCTGCCAAGAGTCCGTTTCATTGCTTTCATGGTCAATTGAACAACTGGGTGATAAATTTGCTATTGCAGGCTTCCATTCTAATACTCGCCATGATGTACGTTATCACCATATAAAAGGCTTCACAGAGCATTGGGATGATACGGTTAAAGGACGAATTGCTGGCCTAAAAGCGGGTTATTCAACACGTATGGGTGGAGCTATGCGCCATGCAGCTCATTATATTTCAGCTCAGAAGGCAGATAAAAAGTTACTGTTAATTCTTACCGATGGCGAACCTGCTGATATTGATGTACAAGATGAGAGGCTGTTAATTGAAGATGCTCATAAAGCAGTACAAGAGCTTGATCAGCAAGGTATATTCAGTTACTGCATCACTCTTGATCCTCGTGCAGATGACTATGTAACTGACATATTTGGTAATCAACATATGGTCATCGATAATGTCAGTAAATTACCTGAAAAATTGCCCGCATTATTTGCTAGTCTAACTAAGTAATATTCTAATTCTGCATCAACTCAATGAAAGGATTTTTTGATGAGAAAACTCACAGCATTAAGCCTAAGTACTTTACTGCTAACTAGCACCTACATCACACCGGTTTATGCTGATTGGGGTAGTCTTCTTAATGACTTAACAGAGGCAGGAAAATCATTATTATCTGATGACACTGAACCCACAGTAGCAACTGAAACAACAGCTTTAGACTATGACACGATTGTATCGGGCCTCAAAGAAGCATTAGATATTGGTACTCGGCAAGCAATCGACAGTGTCAGTCAACAAGATGGTTACCTAGCCAATGAACTGATCCGCATTGCCATGCCTCCAGAGGTTCAACAAGCAGGAGATTTAGTGCGACAATTTGGTCTCGGTTCTCTTGCTGATAGTTTCGAACAAAGTCTAAACCACGCCGCTGAAAAAGCAGCTCCAGAAGCGACTAATATTATTATTGATGCCATCAAAACGATGAGTATTGAAGATGCTCATGCCATTTTAAAAGGCCCTGATGATGCTGCTACACAATATTTTAGAAATCAAACAACAACGCAATTAACAGAACTTTTTAAACCCAGTATTACCGATTCTCTTAATCAAGTCGGTTCAACAAAATACTATAATGATTTAACGGATCAAATTGCAGCAGTTCCTTTTGTAGGTGAAACAATTAACCTTGATTTACCTGATTATGTAACCGAACAAGCGTTGAATGGTTTGTTTACTATGATTGCAGCTGAGGAGAAAAAAATTCGTGACAATCCAACGGCAAGAACAACAGAATTATTAAAACACGTTTTTAGTATTTAACTTATATAAAAACATCCCTATACTAGAACCCTAACATCACCCTAAGAGAGAATGCACTATGGCCTCAGTAGAAGCACATAAAATTAATCTTTGCAGTCAAGGTATCGCCCTTAAATCATTATTTACAGGCTATTTAGTCGTCGTCGCCGTAGGTTATATGATGGCATTAGTACAAATCCAATTCACTCATGGCTTAGCCGATGGAGAAATGGGGCTCTCTGTTGATGATATTGTTTATAGTTATTACGGTAAGCGTTCTGGTTCAGTGATTGAAGCCAAACTAAATGGTTCTATGCAATTAATGGCTCCCGAAGAAGATCGCTTAAAAATCATCAACTGGGTTCATAAAGGTGCAGATGAACAAGCATTCTATGACACTGGCATCCGTAAAATTATGGATAATAGCTGTGTAATGTGTCACAACGCATCATCAGGCTTACCTATCCCTGACTTTACTCAGTTTGAGAATGTCGCTGCGCGAGCCAAAACAGATACAGGTGCTAGCTTCTCATCTCTTGCTCGCGTCTCACATATTCACTTATTCGGTATCGCCTTTATCTTCATGTTTGTCGGTTTAATTTTCAGCCTTGCAGCCGGCGTACCTAAATACCTTAAAGCCGGTGTGATTATCATGCCTTATGTATTTTTATTACTTGATATCTCATCATGGTGGCTGACTAAACTCAACCCTAACTTTGCATGGTTAGTCATTATTGGTGGTGGTGCGATGGGTTTATCATTCCTATTCATGTGGGTCGTATCAATGTATGAAATGTGGATCATGCCACGATTACACAGTGATAACCGTGACGCATTATTAGATGAATAAATAATTAAACTATATTTATATACTCACAAGGTTATTCGGTATTAAGTCTCTCTGGCTAATCATATTTTCAGCAAGCTTGATATGGTCAGGAATTCACCCTAAGGACCAATTTACTTGGTTCTTAGAGGTTTTACCGGCGGTAATAGGCCTCATTGTTCTGGCAAAAACGTACCACTCTTTTCGCCTCACACCGCTAGTCTATTTATTAATACTTATTCACAGCATAATTCTAATGGTCGGTGGGCATTACACCTATGCTGAAGTGCCATTGTTTAATAGCCTAGCCGAATTATTAGGATCATCTCGCAACAACTACGACAAAGTAGGACACTTTGTTCAAGGTTTTGTCCCCGCGCTAATCGCCCGAGAAATTATATTAAGAAAGAACATTATTCAAGGTAGTGGATGGCAATTCTTCTTCATCATTTCTTTTTGTTTAGGCTTCAGCGCCTTCTATGAATTAATTGAATGGTGGGTTGCTCTAGCGAGTGGTCAAGGTGCCGAGGCTTTTTTAGGAACACAAGGTTATATATGGGATACACAATCTGATATGGCCTTTGCCTTACTCGGCGCTATTGTTGCTTTAATAAGTCTAAAAGAACTACATGACCGTCAGTTAGCAAAGAAAATAAACCACCAGCAATAAACTATAATAAAGGGATTCACCCCTCAATTAGCTCAACATCTAGACCTAACTGATACTGCCTAATTTTACTCTGTGGAAATTTCTAATCGCTTCGACATCAACCTGTACTTCGCCAAGCGTTCATCAACAGCCAACAGCTGCATCATCCTGTTCCACAATACAGCCCAACTATCTGCCATTCATCATCCATCATCCATCTAAGCGAAATAACATCATGGCTATTAACTCAACGATCAATAAGGTCTCTATTACTATCTCTGATATGGATCGACATTATTATCAAAGTCATGAATTGACCATGGCACAACACCCTTCTGAAACTGATTACCGTTTTATGATCAGATTAATTGCATTTATTCTAAATGCAAACGAACAACTTAGCTTCACTAAAGGAATGGCAACGGATGATAACGCTGAGTTATGGAAAAAATCACTAACGAATGAAATTGATCTGTGGATTGATTTTGGTCAACTTGATGAAAAAAGAATCCGCAAAGCCTGTGGTCGGGCAAAACAAGTCATCATTTACACATACCATGCCGGCAAAGCACAAGTCTGGTGGCAACAAATACAAGAAAAATGTCAGCGCTTTTCTAACCTCACAGTCAGTCATATTAAGGCTGAAGGTATCGAAGCCATGCTCAAACGGAATATGCAGTTACAATGCACTATCCAAGATGGTGAGCTTTATTTAAGTGATGATGAGTCGAGTATTACCGTTACGATTGACCACTTATAATCGCCACCTAGCCATGGGCTTGCACTATTTTAATGATTAGCAAAATAGTCTTTTGTTAATTTAAATACCACAGGGCTAAGTAATAATAAAGCGACTAGATTAGGTAAGGCCATTAATGCATTTAATGTATCAGCCACCAGCCAAATAAATGATAAATCAGCCATGGCACCGATAGGAATAGCTAATACCCATAAAATACGGAATGGGATGATTGCTCGCACACCAAATAAATAAGACACACATCGCTCACCGTAAATACTCCAACCCAAAATAGTGGTAAAGGCAAAAATACATAAACCCGCTGAAACGATAAAGCCTCCTAAGCCAGGTAGTACCGATTCAAAGGCAAGTGAAGACAAACTGGCTCCAGTTTCACCACTTGTCCATGCTCCAGAAACAATAATGACTAGACCTGTGATTGAACATACAATGATCGTATCAATAAATGTTCCCATCATAGCGACTGTACCCTGTCTTACGGGACTATTTGTTTTTGCAGAGGCATGCGCTATAGGCGCACTGCCCAAGCCAGCCTCATTAGAAAATACGCCACGAGCTACACCAAAACGAATCGCTGCCCATACTGCAGCACCAGCAAAACCACCTGTAGCAGCAATCGGAGTGAAAGCATAAGTAAATATAAGGTCAAAGGCTGCGGGTAACATGGCAGCATGTACGACTAAGATACTAATACCTGCCACCACATAGCTTATTGCCATAAACGGAACTAACTTACCAGCAATCACTGCAATACGTTTAATTCCTCCAAGCAAAACCAGAGCAACCAAAACAGCCATGACCAATCCCGTTACCCATGGTAAAACCCCTAAATTAGAAGACAATACGTCAGCTACTGAATTGGCTTGAATTGTATTACCGATCCCAAAACCCGCTAAAGCCCCAAAGACTGCAAAACTTGTTGCCAGCCATGCAAAGCGGTGGCTTAAGCCATTTTTGATGTAATACATCGGGCCGCCTACTTTATTGCCACTTGCATCCGTTTCTCGAAAATGTACCGCTAAGACAGCCTCAGCATATTTTGTTGCCATACCGACTAGTGCCGTCATCCACATCCAAAATAAGGCTCCGGGTCCTCCAAGGAAAATAGCGGTTGCTACACCGGCAATATTACCTGTCCCTATTGTTGCTGCAAGTGATGTCATCAGGGCATTAAAAGGAGATATCTCACCCTCACCTTTTACGGCGTATTTATCACGACCTGACCACATCATTTTCAGGCCATAGCCAATTTTTACCAGAGGCATCCCTTTTAGACCGATCATTAGAAGCAAACCTGTACCCAAAATGAGTACCAGCATGACGGGACCCCAAACAATTCCATTAAGTTGTTTAATTAGATCGGTAATCATGTCCATTGCTGAGTCCTAAAATGATGATGCCTTATCCTACCACTGTCATCATTATCAAACTACTTAGAAAAGACTTTACTTAACTATTCAGAATAATAGCGGTTAGGTGCTTATCAACCTCACCCGCCTTATTACCGTTAGCACGCCCAACTGATTGCTGTTGAAAGAATGCTCAGTCTGTTCCAGCTTAACTGTCTTTTTTAGCTTCCAGGGCATCCCAACGTTCATAAGTCGCTTCTAGCTCAGCACTGACCTCAGCTAAATCATCTTGTACTTTAGTTTGTTTATCTGCGGTTTGCTGATAGAACTCTGGCTGACTAATTTTGGTATGTAATTCCGTTTGTTTTGCTTCTAAGCTATCAATTTTTTTGGGTAAAGCCTCTAAATCAATTTGCTCTTGATAGGTGAGACTTGATTTCTTGCTCACTTTTTTAACGTCATTTTTTTTAACTTTTACCGTCGTCTTATTTTGCTTTTCTAAACGCTCTTTATCTTGTTGACGCTGAATAAACCAGTCATCATAACCACCGACATATTCACGCACTTCACCATCATCATCGAAGACGATAGTACTGGTGGCAACATTATTTAAAAATGAACGATCATGACTCACTAATAATAATGTCCCTTGATAGCTCATCAATAATTCTTCTAATAAATCTAAGGTTTCAGCATCAAGATCATTGGTGGGCTCATCGAGTACTAATAAATTAGCCGGTTGCGTAAACAACTTGGCCAGTAGTAAACGATTACGTTCGCCACCTGACAATGATTTTACCGGTGTGCGGGCACGTTCAGGCGTAAATAAGAAGTCTTGTAAATAGCCCATAACATGTTTACTAGCACCATTAACTTCTACATAGTCTTTTCCCTGCCCCACATTATCAACAACACTGGCATTTTCATCTAATTGACTGCGTAATTGATCAAAATAGGCTAATTCAATATTAGTTCCTAATTTTACATCACCTGTTTCAGCCTTTATTCGACCCAATAAAATTGAAATTAACGTACTTTTACCACAGCCATTAGGACCGATTAGACCAATACGATCACCCCGCTGGATCACCGTGCTAAAGTCTTTAAATAACACTCGACCATCATAACTCTGGCCAAGACCTTCAGCTTCAACAACTAACTTGCCACTGCGATCAGCATCTTGTAACTTCATTTTTACATTGCCTTGGACATCACGTCGTGCACCACGCTCGCGACGTAACTGTTCTAAGGCTCGGACTCGACCTTCATTACGTGTTCTTCTTGCCTTAACACCTTGTCTTATCCATACTTCTTCTTGTGCTAATTTTTTATCAAATAATGCATTTTGAGTGGCTTCTTCTTCTAATAATGCCTCACGCCTAACAATAAAGTTGGCATAATCACCCGGGAAACTCACTAACTGACCTCGATCAATTTGGATTATTCGTGTTGCAATTGACTGCAAGAACATTCGGTCATGGGTAATAAATAATAACGTGCCACCATATGATTTTAAAAAGTCCTCAAGCCATGTGATAGAACTAATATCTAAATGGTTAGTGGGCTCATCTAATAATAGAACATCAGGTTCTTTCACTAAGGCCTGAGCTAACAGTACACGACGCTTCATCCCACCAGAAAGACCAGAAAAGTCTGTATCGGGATCAAGTGATAAGCGAGAAATAACCGCCTCAACTTTTTGCTCAACAGACCAGCCATCAACCGCTTCTAATTCATGTTGTGCTTTTTCAAGTGCAGCTAATACTTTCTCTGAACTATCTGTTTCCAATTGGTGAATCACATGGTGATATTCAATTAATAGCGGAGCAATATCACCCAAGCCTTGAGCAACCACATCAAATACAGAACCATCCGTTCCAGCTGGCACTTCTTGTTCTAAGCGAGCAATATTAAGACTTTGGCCTATAATCTCTCCCGAATCTTGTTTTACCTCGCCGGCAATCACCTTCATCAAGGTCGATTTACCCGCGCCATTACGCCCGACCAAACAAACGCGCTCTCCACGATCAAGCTGAAACTCAACCTTATCTAAAAGGTTAGGTCCGCCAAAACTAACGGTTAATTGTTTTAATGATAATAATGCCACTTATGCTTCCTCAGCTTGTGCTTGCTCTAATTTTTCAGTTGCTTCAAACCAATCCATCTCGGCTTGCTCTAAGTCTGATTTATAACTCGCTTGTTCTAATAATAAAGTCTTCAATTTGTCTTTAGACTTCTCTTCATACAGACTGTTATCTGCTAATTTTTCTTCAATTTTATCAAGCTGATTCTGTAATGATTCCATTTTGGTCTCAGCCTTTTTCAAACTATTGCGTAACGGTTGTAACTTCTTTCTTACCCCTGCCGCAGTCTGACGGTCATTCTTTTTAGTTTTCACTTTAGCCACATCATTATCTGGCTTAACAGGCTTATCTTTATTTAATAACCATTGTCGATAATCATCCAAATCACCCTCAAACACCTTTGCCTGACCATCAGATACCAACCACAGTTCATCTGCCACTGTGCGCAGTAGGTGACGATCATGCGACACGACAATCAAAGCACCTTCAAAATCCTGCAATGCCATCGTTAATGCTAAACGCATTTCTAAATCAAGATGGTTAGTAGGTTCATCTAGTAACAATACTGCTGGTTTTTGATATACCAACAATGCTAAAACTAAGCGTGCTTTTTCACCACCTGAAAAAGGACCTACAGGCGCTAAAGCATCATCACCATGAAAACCAAAACCACCCACAAAGTTACGAAGCTCTGTCTCTGATGCTTGTCTATTCAATCGCTGCAAGTGTTGTAATGGACTTTCATCCATTGTTAACTGTTCTAATTGGTGTTGGGCAAAGTAGGCAATACGAATATCTTTGGCTTCTTTACGTTTACCTTGTAATGGTGGCAACACACCTGCGATTAACTTAATTAATGTTGATTTACCAGCACCATTAGGACCCAACAAACCAATACGATCACCCGGTACTAACGATAACTTCACCCCTGAAATGAGAGGCTGGTCATTATAGCCCACAGCAATTTTCTCTAAACTTAATAGTGGTGTAGCTAAACGAGTGGGAGGCAAAAAACTAAAATGGAATGGAGAGTCCACATGAGCAGGAGCAATTAATTCCATTCTTTCCAATGCTTTTATGCGGCTTTGAGCTTGTCTAGCCTTGGTTGCCTGCGCCTTAAAACGTGTTACAAAACTGCGAATATGAGCAATTTCACGTTGTTGTTTATTATGAGCGGCTTGTTGATGGGCTAAATGTTCTGCTCGAGCCAATTCGAAAGCTGAATAATTTCCGGTATAGGCCTTCATCGCTTGCTGTTCTATATGAATTACTTGAGTCACCACGCGATCTAAAAAATCACGATCATGAGAAATTAATAATAATGTCCCCTGATAACTCCGTAACCACTCTTCCAGCCAATATACAGCCTCAAGGTCAAGATGATTAGTGGGCTCATCCAGTAATAATAAGTCTGAACGACACATTAAAGCTTGGGCTAAATTTAAACGCATTCTCCAACCACCCGAAAAAGTAGTCACGGGTAAATGTTCTTGTTCAGCAGAAAAGCCTAAGCCATGCATAAGTCTGCCGGCACGACTACGAGCAGTATATGCATCAATGGCAGCTAATTTTTCATGTAAATCACTCTGAAGATGGCCATCATGTTCCGCTTCAGCTTGCTCTAACTTCTGTTGTAAGCAAATATATTCATCATCACCCTGTAATACATATTCAAGAGCAGATATCTCTACCGCTGGGGTTTCTTGTGCTACATGAGCGATGACCCATGAGTCAGGGATTGAGACACTACCATGATCTGCATGCAGTTCACCTTTAAATAAGGCAAATAGACTCGACTTACCCGTGCCATTAGCACCCGTTAAGCCCACCTTTTGTTTGGGATGAATAGTGAGGCTAACAGACTCGAATAAGAGTCTTACACCACGACGAATAGAAAGTTGATGAAGTTTAATCATGGCGCGCATTGTATCAGGCAGCGACTTTTGATGCTGAATTACACCTTAATTATAGCTGTAGCTTTTATCTACACTAGCGAATTCTGATGGTTGGAAATGTCTCACTAAAAATTATCAAAAGAAGACTGTTGCTCTGCTAGCCTCGGTAAAGACCAATCAATTTTCTGCTTATTATATCGCTGTAAATAGTGATTTGCCTGACTGAAATGCTGACAACCGAAAAAGCCTCGATAAGCCGATAATGGTGAAGGATGAGGTGCCTTTAAAATACAATGTCGCTTATCGTCAATCATGGCTCCCTTTTTCTGAGCATAACTTCCCCACAATAAAAATACGACATGTTCACATTGTTCATTCACTGTTGCGATAATTTTATCGGTAAACTGCTCCCACCCTTTGCCTTGATGGGCATTAGCATGTGAGTCTTCAACGGTTAATACGGCATTGAGTAATAACACACCCTGTTCTGCCCAGCTTTCTAAATATCCATGTTGAGCCGGCTCAATATTGAGATCTACTTTTAACTCTTTGTAGATATTGGCTAGCGAGGGAGGAACTGCAATATCAGGCAATACGGAAAAGCATAAACCATGAGCTTGTTGAGGTTGATGGTAAGGATCTTGACCTAAGATAACCACTTTAACATCCTCTAGAGGCGTAGCTTCTAAGGCATGGAACCAGTTTTCTTGTTTGGGGTATAGCGTCTTCCCTTGTGACAACTCTTCCTGTAAAAAAGTACTCAATACCTGCATATAAGGTAATGCCAGTTCTCTATTTAATGATGACTGCCAACTAGGGGCACACTCTAAATTCACACCATAATCCTGAACAACAAATAGTAAAACTAATCATAACAAAATTAACACTAATAGTTGCTGCAATGTTTTAGTAAGAGCATAATCAAGACTCAACAGAAACATGGTTAAAGTATGACAGCTAAAATAACGAAGACTGATGAAGAATGGCAACAGCAACTTGATTCGGAGCAATATAGAATCACTCGCCGGGCAGGTACTGAACCCGCTCACTCGGGTATCTATGTCAATCATGATAATCAAGGGAGATATCATTGTGTTTGCTGTAACCAAGAAATATTTTCGTCCCAAAATAAATTTCAATCAGGCTGTGGTTGGCCTAGTTTCTCTGCTCAAACTGAACATGGCGTTGTCACTCACCATCAAGACCAATCCCTTGGCATCGACAGAACAGAAGTTCGTTGTAAGCAATGTGATGCACATTTAGGCCATGTATTTGATGATGGCCCAGCTCCTACAGGTTTGCGCTATTGCATTAACTCAGTTGCCTTAACCTTTAATGCCGCCGAATAAATCTGGCCAACAAGCAAAAAGTAATTGGTTTGTTTATATTGTGGAGGCTGAGAACGGTACGCTCTATACCGGTATCACTACCGATCTAGAACGCCGATTTTCTGAACATCAGTCAAAAAAGTCAGGGGCGAGATTTTTTCATACTAGTCCCGCTAAACAGATGGTTTATCACGAACCCCACCCTGATCGCAGCAGTGCTTCTAAGCGCGAAGCTGCAATTAAAAAACTCTCACGACAAGTAAAGATATTACTTATAGAAAATCAGTAAGTTCATGTATAATAGTGGGTTATCTCAACCATAATTATTCAGGAATACGATCTTGCTTACTACTGCAAATATCACCATGCAATTCGGCGCAAAGCCTTTATTTGAAAATGTCTCAGTAAAATTTGGCGGTGGAAATCGCTATGGTCTTATTGGCGCAAATGGCTGTGGTAAATCCACATTCATGAAAATCATCTCAAAAACTCTTGAGCCAACAGCAGGTAATGTTAGCTACGATGTTAATGAATCTTTTGCTGTTTTAGAACAAGATCAGTTTGCTTATGAAGAACAACGTGCCATTGATGTTGTAATCATGGGTAATAAAGCCTTATGGGAAGTGCATCATGAACGTGATCGCATCTATAACTTAGCTGAAATGTCTGAAGAGGATGGCATTAAAGTCGCCCACCTTGAAGGTGAATATGCCGAAATGGATGGATATACCGCTGAATCTCGTGCCGGTGAATTATTATTAGGCGTAGGTATTCCAACAGAACAACATTACGGGCCAATGAGTGAAATTGCTCCCGGTTGGAAACTACGTATTTTACTTGCCCAAGTCCTGTTTGCAGAACCTGATATCATGTTACTTGATGAGCCAACTAACCATCTAGACATCAATACAATCCGTTGGCTAGAAGATATTATCAATCAACGTAGTGGCACAATGATTATCATCTCGCATGATCGTCATTTCTTAAACAGTGTATGTACTCATGTAGCTGATATGGATTTTGGTGAATTACGTGTCTATCCAGGTAATTATGATGAGTACATGCTTGCCTCAACACAAGCTCGTGCTCGCCAAATATCTGATAATGCTAAGAAGAAAGCACAAATAATAGAGTTGCAAGACTTTGTTCGTCGTTTCTCTGCCAACGCATCTAAAGCAAAACAGGCCACGTCACGTGCTAAACAAATTGATAAAATCCAATTAGATGATATCAAACCATCAAGTCGTATCAATCCGTATATCAACTTCGAGCAAGATAAAAAATTATTCCGTAATGCCGTTGAAGTTCAAAATATTAGCCAAGGCTATGATAAAGAAGAAGTATTATTCAAAGACTTTAGTTTTATTGCTGAAGTCGGTGAACGTGTAGCAATCATCGGACCTAATGGTATAGGTAAATCAACATTGGCTAAAACTCTAGCCACAGAAATGTTACCTAAAGAAGGTGCTGTAAAATGGTCAGAAAATTCCAATATTGGGTATTACGCTCAAGACCACGAATACCTTTTTGATAATGACCTCAGTCTATATGAGTGGATGCAACAATGGGGAAAACCTTCAGATGATGAGCAAGTCATTCGTGGCACTTTAGGTCGCCTACTCTTTTCTGGTGATTCTATTGATAAAAAAGCAGCTGTTTTATCAGGTGGTGAAAAAGGTCGAATGATGTTTGGTAAATTATTACTTCAAACACCCAATATCTTAATTATGGATGAACCTACCAACCACATGGATATGGAATCTATTGAGTCACTTAATATGGCATTGACCCGCTACGATGGTACTTTATTCTTCGTTAGTCATGACCGTGAATTTGTATCATCATTAGCTACCCGCATTTTTGATATTACCGAAAAGGGTATTATTGATTTCCGTGGTAGCTATGAAGAATACTTGGCAAGCCAAGGCGTAAAATAAAATAAAAAGAGCCAGGCAATCGTCTGGCTCTTTTTTATCTCAATCCTTTATTCTAGGCTGTCACCATGCTAACGTATGGACTCAACCTAGTAAAATAAGGAAAGAAGCATGCCTATTAGACTCCGATTATTATCGTTTATAATTGCACTGTTTAGCAGTGTTATTCTCTTCATTAGCCCAATAACTAATGCTGCATCATCCTATGAGATTAATGTAGGTGTGAGTGAAACATTAGACCGTTTTCGAACTGAGATTTCTGGCGGAAGTCAGTTTTTAAAACAAGCAAAAGCAGTACTAGTCTTTCCTACTGTTATAAAAGCAGGCTTTGGCATTGGTGGAGAATACGGTGAAGGCGCCTTGCAAGTTGCAGGTAAAACAGTCTCTTATTATAGTACTGTTGCGGCTTCAATTGGTTTCCAACTAGGAGCTCAATCTAAATCTGTTGTATTAGTGTTTATGACTGATGCAGCGCTCAAAAACTTTCAATCAAGTGAAGGCTGGAAAGCCGGTGTCGATGGCTCTGTTGCATTAATTGAGTGGGGTGTTGGTGAAGATATTAATACTATTGATATCGAAGACCCGATTATTGGTTTTGTATTTAGCAATAAAGGCTTAATGTATAACTTGACATTGGAAGGCTCTAAATTTACCCAAATAGTGAAATAAATATGACCACGAATTACCCAGAAAAAAGCTGTGAAATTGATCGCCTTGTGACTCACCCTAAATTAGTCGAAGCGGTTCTAGCAGGACAAAAAACTCAGCAACGCCGCGATGGTGTCTATGCTTATCCCGGTGAAACATTTGAATTAGAAGGTGTCGAATTTACTGTCACAGGACTTGATCGACAAGCATTAGGAGACATGACTGATGCGGATGCTCAAGCAGAAGGATACCCGAGCATGGAAATGTATAAAGGCCTTATTTTAAGAATGCATGCCGGAATGGAATGGATTGAAACCAATCAAGTTTGGGTTCATTCTTTTGCAAAAACAGCATAAGTATTTCATATACTGTAAATGAAACATAAGCTAGGATCGACTTTAAGCCGATCCTAGCAATCTCACCTCTACATTGTATGGAAAGTGGGTGACTTAATCCTCGATTCTAAAGCCTACTTTAATCGTTACCTGCCAATATTTAACGCCACCTTCATCAATGTATCCTCGTGTTTCAGTGACTTCAAACCAATGTAAATTTTTAATGGTCTCATTCGCCTTAGCAATTGCATTTTGAATAGCTTGGTCTGAGCTTTCCGCTGAGCTACCCGTTAATTCAATCAATTTATATGTATGTTCAGACATCATTCTCTCCTTAAATAAATCATTAATCTCTTAAATAAATAAACCAGTAAAATAATCCAACAAAGACACTACCACCAATAATATTACCCAATGTTACAGGTAATAAATTATCGAATAAAAAACCTGCCAATGTTAAATTTTCTAAATTCATTGTCGTCACTAATGTAGCAAACTCTGTTTGATTTTTGGCCACTAAGCCCGCGCTAATAAAGTACATATTTGCGACAGAATGTTCAAATCCCATTGCGACAAAGGCCGTAACAGGGAATAAGATTGCCAATATCTTATCCACTACCGTGCGACCTGCAAAACATAACCACACCGCTAAACACACTAAAATATTACATAACACCCCACGAATAAAGGCTTCCATCCACGTTAAGTTTACTTTGCCAGTAGCAATCGCAATCGCTTTAGCGCCAAGCTCCCCTCCTCCAATTTGCCAATGTCCACTTAAATAAATAAACAGCACAATGCCTACTGCGCCAATAAAATTACCCGTAAAAACTATCGACCAATTGAGCAATAACTGTTTAAGGCTGACTTTTCCATCAACATAGGCCATTACAATCAAATTATTACCTGTAAATAACTCTGCACCAGCAACAACAACAAGAATCAGTCCCAAACAAAATACAAAACCACCAATTACTCGCATAATCCCCGCCGGAATAGCACCAGAATCATGCATCACTAAGGTATAAAATATCGCCCCAAAAGCAATAAAAGAACCCGCTAAAATGGCTAAGAAAAACACTCGTAAAGGTTCAGCCATACTTTTACTTATACCTATTTTCTCAATCCGACTAGCAATCTCTTTTGGCGAATAAGCATCAACTGAAAAATGGTCCACATTGTGTCCTTAAATTTAATACTAGAAAGCTTAATTGTCCTCTTTTTTTATTCATCCTCATAGCTATCTTGCCTATTTTATTACAATTACATTTAACAGACTGATTTAACTATATTTTATATCCAAACATGCGTATAATGATCCGATTATTTTCCCCTCCTCCCTTGTTTAGATACATTTTGTAGTCATAACAAGCATTCACAGGCGCATCCATGTCAGAAACAGAACAAACACCGGTCATCCCGTTTTCAGAATTAGGTTTATCAGAAGCCGTTCTTAAAGCTGTGCAGCAAGCTGGTTACGAAACACCCTCTCCAATCCAAGCTCAAAGTATTAGCCCTCTACTTGAAGGTCGCGATCTTCTGGGCCAAGCTCAGACTGGTACCGGTAAAACTGCCGCATTCTCTTTACCGCTATTAAGTCGCATTGATGTTAAATCAAAAATGCCGCAAATGTTGGTGTTAGCACCAACACGTGAGTTAGCAATCCAAGTTGCCGAAGCCATTCAAGGTTATGCCCGTCATATGAAAGGCCTACATGTTATGCCGATTTATGGCGGACAAAGCATGGGTATTCAGTTACGCCAGTTACAACGTAACCCACAAATCATTGTCGGTACACCAGGACGAATTTTAGATCATATCCGTCGCAAAACATTAAAACTAGGTGAATTAAAATCACTAGTATTAGATGAAGCTGATGAAATGCTACGCATGGGCTTTATTGATGATGTTGAAACGATTCTAAAAGAAACTCCTGAATCACGCCAAGTTGCTTTGTTCTCAGCAACAATGCCAGGCCCTATTCACCGTGTGGCTACACGTTACTTGACAGATCCTGTTGAAATTCGAATCAAATCGAAAACATCAACAATGGAAACAATTAATCAACGTTACTGGCAAGTAACAGGTATGCACAAATTAGAAGCTTTAACGCGTATTCTTGAAGTTGAAGAATTTGATGCGATGATAATTTTTGTTCGTACTAAGAATGCCACCGCAGAATTAGCAGAAAAATTAGAAGCTCGCGGTTATTCAAGCTCACCTCTGAATGGTGATATGAATCAGGCTGCTCGTGAAAAAGCCATTCAGCGTATGAAAAAAGGCAAACTCGATATTCTTGTTGCTACTGATGTCGCTGCTCGTGGTTTAGATATTGAGCGTATTAGTCATGTTGTAAACTATGATATTCCTTATGATACTGAGTCATATGTTCACCGTATCGGTCGTACAGGTCGCGCCGGTCGTACGGGTACGGCAATATTATTTGTATCACCGCGTGAAAAACGTATGTTGTTTGCTATTGAAAAAGCAACACGCCAGCCGATTGAAAAAATGCAATTGCCTAGTACTGAAGATATTGCTGATCGTCGTATTATGCAATTCACACAAATGCTAAGTGAAACAATTGAGTCTCAAGATTTAGGCTTTTTCCAAGAAGTAATGGCTAACTATCAAGAATCTCATGATGCTGATCCACTGGAAATAGCGGCTGCACTAACGTATTTAGTACAGAAAACTCGCCCTCTAAAACCTATCGTTCACGTTCGCGAACGTCCAGCTAGAAAAGAACGTGAATCAGGTAGTCGTCGTGATCGCTCTGATAGAGGAGAACGTCCTGATCGTAGCTCTTCTCCTCGTCGAGGCAATCAATCAGCTCCTCACCGTAGTGAAGATGGTATGCAAACATACCGTGTTGAAGTCGGTAGGACACATGGTGTCGAGGTAAAAAATATAGTCGGTGCTATTGCCAATGAAGCAGGTATTGATAGTAAAGATATTGGTCGTATTAGCCTAGAAGATAATTACAGTACTATTGATTTACCTGAAGGCATGCCAAAAGATTTATTCCAGCAATTACGTAAAGTCTGGGTATGTAATAAACAGTTAGAACTAAGCCTAGTTAATAATAATGAAGCAGCTTCTGACGGTGACTCTCAAGGTGATAATGCTCGTCGTAAACCAAGACGTTCGGGAAAACCTCGTAGCCGAGATCGTGATAAATCACGTCGCCCAAGCCAAAACCGCAATAAATAGTTAAACGTTAAGCCCCCTTCTTGGGGGCTTTTTTTTGATTTAATAGTACAGCTCTTCCACTTAACTCCTTAGCATGTAAAATAGACACCATGCTTAACTTCATTTGGATCTTCTTTTTCGCCTCAGCCTTTATTGTTGCTTTAATCAAGCTACTTGTATTTGGTGATACTGAAATATTCAATCAACTCATGACGGCCTTGTTTAGCCTGTCTAAAACTGCATTTGAAATATCGTTAGGCTTAACAGGTATATTAGCCTTATGGCTCGGCATTATGCGGATTGGCGAACAAAGTGGTTTCATCACACTACTCACCCGAGGACTTACACCCTTATTTGCTAAACTCATGCCCGATGTCCCCAAAGATCATCCTGCTCTAGGCGCAATGGTCATGAATATCTCAGCCAATGCCTTAGGACTAGATAATGCTGCGACTCCACTAGGCATAAAAGCGATGAAAGAGTTACAAAAACTCAATCCATTCAAAGACACAGCCAGTAATGCTCAAATACTTTTCTTAGTGATCAACACCTCTGCTGTTACCTTATTTCCCGTTACTATTTTTACATATAGAGCTCAAATGGGCGCCGAAAACCCAACCGATGTATTTATTCCTATTTTAATTGCAACCTATGCCTCCACTTTGATTGGCTTAATAACCGTCGCTTCAATACAGAAGATTAATTTATTCGATAAGGTTATTTTGAGCTACCTAGGTGGTTTTACACTTTTTATTATTGGCTTACTCGCTTATTTTTCCAGCCTTCCTCAGGCAGAAATGTTAAAACAATCCGCTTTGCTCAGTAATGTCACCCTATTTTCATTAGTAATGTTATTTATTAGTGGTGCTATCGTTAAAAAAGTAAATGCCTATGAAGCCTTTATTGAAGGCGCTAAAGAAGGCTTTGAAACAGCCGTTACCATTATTCCCTACTTAGTAGCTATGCTTGTCGCTATTGGCGTATTTCGTGCGAGTGGAGCCTTAGACTTATTAGCCGGAGGATTAAGGCAACTTGTTCTTGCCTTTAATGCCGATGATCAATTTATTGATGCTCTGCCTACGGCACTGATGAAACCCTTTAGTGGTAGCGGAGCGAGAGCCATGATGATTGATACAATGCAAGTTCACGGAGCAGACTCTTTTGCTGGCCGTTTATCATCTATTGTTCAAGGTAGTACAGAAACCACATTTTATGTTCTTGCTGTTTATTTTGGATCAGTAGGCATCAAGAACATTCGTCATGCTGCAGCATGTGGACTTGCAGCAGACATTGCAGGAATAACTGCTGCCATCACTATTGCTTACTGGTTTTTTTCTTAATGTCTGCCAGTTAATGAGAACAAGCTATACTCTTATGCCAACAGCTGTTCAAATCGGTGGTAATCATAAAACTTAGTGGTTACTATTTTTTATTGATATCTATGATCAGACAGAGGAAGACGATCTAACTTCTAATGACCATTGCGTTCACGATCTGCTTCCTGCTTACTTCAATAAAGTAAGCAGGAAGTCATACTCAGTACCTGAGTAGGTGAAGAAAACCCTCTGCTATGTTAATACATAACGTTGAAAATCTAGTCGTTCTTACCTTTTTTTCTGTTATACAAGCAATACTGTATCAGTCACTGGTAGCATTACACCATACAAAGAGTCCATATCTTGCTGAGTTCCAGCCGCAAAATTCACAGCTGCTGAAGGTGGACTATAGCTATCTGCAGCAGTCATATTAACCTCGTATCCCATATCAGCTAATGAACCTACTGTTATTTTACGCAAAGGATTATCACCGTTATTTAAGTAACCGGTCATAAGTTCATGTCCCATCACACTCTCACGCCAGTGAGCATCTCTAGTGCCGGCTGCTCCTGAATTTTCAACTGGAACATACAATGCATCTAGACCAAAAATCTCATTGTAAGCTGCGAGTGTATATTTTGGATTGTTCGAGCCTCGATCGGAAATTAAGTTCATATCCCCACAAAGGGTGCCTAATCCAAGAACATGACCAGTTTCATGCGTGATAACATTATCAAGGTTAATCAGATCAGCAGTATCAAACTGTATAAACCCTTTGCTCGCAAGATGAGAGCCTTCGCGTGACCGCTATCAGCATCCAGTGCAACGACAGCATCAATGCCGGCATTGACGGCGGCGGTATCCACACCGGTGACACCGGCATCGACGTAATCTTGCACGCTCGGTGCAGGCTGTGTGTTGTCGTCTGCATACGCGGCAATAACGGCCATGGCGATATCTGCTACGGTAATCAAATCACCTGAAACGCCACAGAAGCGCTATATTGGTCAGGAGTGATATTCGTAGTGCCATCAGCAAACTGGACACGCCAGTGTTCACCTGGATTCTCCTGTGACGCAGACCAGTAATGATTAGGGAGCCAACCCATAGGCACACCTTTCTCAGCATGTAGAGCAAGCAGTTCGTTCATGGTAGGTAAAACCAAAGTAACCCCGCCCATAATAACAGAGCGCTGATCATCCGACCCATCATGGTTTCCTTCTTGTGTTGTCATCGGCGTTGAATAACGTATCAAGCGTATTATGGGGAATGAAATCAGTACCCGCTTCAGTACCATCTCCTGAATGATCAAGGTAATAATACGTTTTACCGTTTGCTAGGGTAACGGGAGCTATTAGGTTTAGGTTGATTCCGCTTCCCGTCGGGCCTAGGCTGTAGGGAACAGCATCCACTATCGCCTGCACTTCAGGTACTTCATCTGCACCTGTACCCGTTACCTCATCGACTCTGACATTCACGGCTGTAAGGTTGGCGGCATTAACATAGATTACACCGGCATCGACGTAATCTTGAACGATTGGCGCTGGCTGTGTGTTGTCGTCTGCATACGCACTGATTTTTGCCAGTGCCGTATCGGCAGTGACATTACCGGCATCGGCTATCGCTTGAATTTCAATAACCGTGCCCACATCGGCACTGTCATTAATAGCATCATCAATTCCGGCATTCACGGCGTTTAAGTTCGCCGCATCAACATTGATCACACCGGCATCGACATAGTCTTGCACGATTGGCACTGGGTTCGTTGCACTGTTATCTGCATACGCGGCAATAACGGCCATGGCAGCATCCGCCGTGGTATTACCTGTATTGGCAATCGCTTGGATCTTGGCAACCGTATCAACATCAACACTGGCTACCGCATCAATTCCGGCATTCACGGCGTTTAAGTTCGCCGCATCAACATCACCACTGGCTACCACATCGATTCCGGCATTCACCGCGTTTAAGTTTGCCGCATCAACATTGATCACACCCGCATCAATATAGTCTTGTACGATTGGCGCAGGGTTCGCTGTGCTGTTATCCGCATAAGCACTGATTTTTGCCTGTGCCGTATCGGCAGTGACATTACCGGCAT